>Cam_p2__coassemble_1158_pt1 | contig 26732 bp, 25 predicted proteins | sample Cam_p2__metabat2_low_PE_032 | metagenome-assembled genome bin Cam_p2 | reverse complement strand
CAACTCATGTATCCCCTACATGAGTTGCCGCCTTGTTTTCTTTGCTTTCTATATTATTTTATTACCCAACTTTATCCAGTAGGATAAAACCGCTACAGCTATGCCACGATTTCTCTTATCATTTCATCAGCCGATAAGTCCGCGGCTGTAAGCAATGATAGCTACCGTAATCACAGCCAGCACTATTACCACTGCATAATCCTTACCGCGCATACCGACCTTAGCAACAAAACTATGCTTCTTATTGCCAAATCCGCGCAACTCCAAAGAAAGAGCCATCGTTTCCGATCGTCCCAAGGATTTTAAAAGCAGCGGTTGAATGACCGAACCATAGGATTGCAATCGTTTAACTATATTGCCCTTCATTGCCATTCCACGACACGCCTGTGCTTCTTGCACCGCCTTACTTTCCGTAATAAAATCCGGTACGAAGCGTAAGGCCGCCGTAAACATAAAGGCGTATTCGTAAGGAATTTTACATTGCGTAACTAATGCCGCCGTTAAATCCTGTAGCCGTGTAGTCGCCAATAGTACAATGAATACCATAGTCATACACAACATCCGCAAGCCTGTTACATAAGCCGACTCTAATGTGCCTCCGCCAATATATTGCACAACTGCTAGAAATATTGCGAAAACAGCCAGTGTGAAAACTACCTTATATTGTGTATGCAACAAGCCTGTTACAGCCAACAAAACAAGCTCCGCTATCAACAGCACCGCCAATTCACTCGGTGTATGTAAAATAATTGCCCACAGAGAAACCGCCATAGTCGTAATAATTTTTGTAAACGGTACAAGCTGTTTCATTATAGGGCCTCCCTTCGCGCCATCATACGTTCTTCAAATTCCTTCATTGACTTGCAATAGCCTATGCCCGGTACGGATTGTGCCAATTCGACACACGGTGGCTTTGTCAATCCAAGCTCATATAAGTCATCTCTCTTGGTGAATAACTCTTCCGGTGTGCCGTCAAAAGCCTTTGTGCCGTAACCCATAATAATGGCTCGCGTACAATGTGATGCAATGATTTCCATATCATGAGTAACGAGAACAATAGTAAGTCCTGCGGACCGCAATTCCTCTAGCAGTATCAACAGCTCTCTTGTTTCCTTACCATCTTGTCCGCTGGTCGGTTCATCCAAAATAAGGATTTGCGATTTCATAGCTAACGCCGACGCAATCGCTACACGCTGCTTTTCACCGCGTCTAAGCGATGGTGGATACGACTTTGCCAAATGACTGATACCGGTACGCGCCAGTGCATCCTCGGTAATCTCCTTTACTTCCGATTTTGTATAACCAAGCTGCTCTGGTCCAAACGCTACTTCTTCGGCTACGGTAGGTCTAAACATTTGGCGATCCGGCTGTTGGAACACATAGCCGATAAAACGGCCCCGCTCCGAAGGAGATAATTTAGTAATATCATCACCTTTGTAATACAAGGTTCCCTCTACCGGTGTTTCCAATCCCATTAAAAGACGCGTCACTGTTGTCTTACCACAACCATTTCGACCGCCGACGGCAATAAATTCACCCTTGCCGATAGTAAAGCTTACATCTTTCATAATATCCTTGCCCGGCACGTATCCGAAGCGCAGATGTTTTACTTCTAACATAGCTATCTCCTTTATCTGTATCTCTGGTCCCGCTCATCAATGTACGACCGAAGTCAATCCTTTCTTTGCCGCCTCTACACTGAGCCACGGCGCCGGGAATGTATAGCCTGCCGCTTCCAATCGTAAATACGTAACAAAGATGGAAGGCAAGGCATCTACATAAATATCGTGCTCATACATATAACGTAACGTAGTCGGCACATCCGCATCACTGCGGATTTCACCATCCACCATAAGTACCAAACGGTTAGCATATGGCAACACCGCATGTAAATCGTGATCAATAACAACTACTGTAATACCATGTTCTCTGTTCAACGTACCTACCAATTTATACAGCTCAGCGGTCCCTTCCGGATCAAGCGAACTGGTTGGTTCATCCAATACAAGAATAGATGGATCCGTAGCTAATACCGATGCAATTGCCAAGCGTTGCCGCTGTCCTCCGGATAAGCTGGTAATCTTTCTCTCTTCCATGCCTTCTAAGCCCACTTGTTTAAATACAGCAGCACTGCGCTCTTTAATCTGTTCCGGCGAGTAACCGCGATTTTCCATAGCAAACGCCACTTCTTCACCAACAGTCATCGTTACCAATTGTGTATCGTAGTCGGCCATAACTACACCGATTTCTGTAGCTAAATCCGGAATTTCTACTTGAGTCGTAGCCTTCCCATTAACAAACACCATGCCTTCCATCCGACCGCCATAGAATTTCGGCACCGCTCCGGTCATGGCCATACATAATGTGGACTTCCCACAACCTGCCGGGCCGGTCACTACTAAAAAGTCTCCTTCATTAACCTGCAAGTTTATGTTTTTAATCGCCGGTGTCGTTGCCTTAGTATAGTAGTAATTAAAGTGCTCAATAGAAATCTTTGCATCGTGAGCCGGTGTGATGATCAAGCCCTCATGACTATCTGTAGTTCCCATCTTATCCGTTACATAACCGCGACGCGCAAAAAGATGCTTTGCCGGTACATAAAGAAGAGGCGTTACAATACCATTACACAAGCTTACCATAAGAACCATCGGCCACATGGCATTTACATATACAGCTGTCGGTAAACCTAATACCCAGTAAAGAATAGTGACAAAGACGCCACCCGATGCCACCGTGCTAAGGAATCCCGTAATAAACGGCAGTAACTCCAACTTTCCCAACTTAAAAGATCCCATACGCCCCAGCAAACTAACAAGTATCGCGCAAGTCAACGCTCCTGCCGGCTCACTGAATAGATTACCGTAGGGAAATGCGGATTTTGATGTCATCACATTGATAAGTGCAGCTACCAACCCAATGCCAACGGACTGGCGATAGGTAGGTCGCGTTAAATGAATAGCCACACAATACGTAGCGGTTGTCCAATTCGGTGTAACCCCTGCCACACTAGGGCTGACTAAATGTAAAATAGTTCCCAAAGCCAACATCAGCGTGCTAACGGTTACCCATCGAAATTGGCCACCCTGCACATGGGTATATACTAATTTTGCTACATCTTTGCCACGTTCCATATACGTGCCTCCTTATCACTATCACCCTAATTTTAGGTATAAAAAAAACCTTCCGTTCCTACAAAATAGGGACGAAGGTTACTCCGCGGTGCCACCCCGATTGGCTTATGCAGCCCGGCTCACAACGTACGGCCACTTCATCTGTAGCGATACGCGCTCCTTAAATAACGGTAAGAGACTACCGGTAGTGCCTAGCCTTACGGATCGGACTACATCTCCCAGGTCCATTCGCCGCACCTTCTTGCATCGGGCTTCCACCTACCCCGACTCGCTGTAGCCGAGCTTGCGCGGTTACTCTTCCTGTTCGTTGATATTATCACTATGTTTTTTCTTATTATACACAGCTTTTCTCATTGCCGTCAACACCTAATCGCTAATCCTCTTCTCTTCCTATTTTCTCTAATATGTAGTTATCTTTTATCATTTACAAATGCTCCTCACACCCAAGATACTTACAAATTACGGATTTATCTAACTTATGTATTTTCAGCTACGTTATTTTGTTATATACTATACTGTAGAATTTTATTTAAATATTTAATTTTATATTTAAATAAGTATCAAAAAATCTATAAGCGGCGCTACGTTCCAGTAACAAATCGCCGTCATCACTATAAGAACGGAGTGTATCATCTGATGAACAACATCGTCGTTATCGGCAGCTGCAACATCGATCTTACTGTCTTGGCAAACAAGCGCCCGAAGGCAGGCGAAACTATTCTCGGCGAAGGTCTCAACACCTCCCCCGGCGGTAAAGGTGCCAATCAAGCGGTAGCCGCAGCTAAGCTCGGTGCCCATGTCACTATGGTCGGTTGTATCGGCCAAGATACTTACGGAGACATGATGCTAAAAAATTTAAAACAGTACGGCATTGATACGACTTATTTAGTACGACGTGACACAGTACCTACCGGTACTGCGCATATTACCTTGGCCGAAGGAGATAACAGTATCATAGTTATTCTCGGCGCTAACGCTACGGTTGATGAAGCCGTCGTCGACAATGCTTGGCCGGCCATTGAAAAAGCCGACCTCGTACTTTTGCAAAATGAAATTCCCTTGGCTACCATCGGCCATGCCATAACCCGTTGTGCCGACGCTAATATCCCGGTGCTGCTCAATCCGGCTCCAGCAGCTTCACTCAATTCGGCTTGGCTTGACAAAGTAACCTACTTGACTCCTAATGAGCACGAGTTATCTGCGTTGTATCCCGGGGTATCACAGGAAGAAGTTCTTCAAACCGTCAAGCCGCAATTACTTATTACCTTAGGCAAGCGCGGTGTAGGCTACAACAATAAGGGGACACTTACGATTGTCCCCGGCTTTACCGTTACACCGGTGGATACAACCGGTGCCGGCGATACCTTTAACGGGGCTTTTGCAGCCGCAATTGTCCGCGGCGAAACTATGGAGCAAGCGATACGCTACGGTAACGCAGCTGCCGCCTTATCTATTCAAAAGCTCGGTGCTCAAGAAGGAATGCCTTTTGAAGATGAAGTAGCAACATTTATGAAGGAGGCTCACTAATATGCAAAAAGGTGGCATTTTAAACAGTCATATTGCCAAGGTTTTGGCTGACCTCGGTCATACCGATACTATTTGTATCGGAGATTGCGGATTACCTGTACCGGAAGGAGTGCAAAAAATTGATGTCGCGCTCACCTTCGGCGTTCCCTCCTTCGCAGACGTGCTCCGCCTCGTTGCTAAGCACATGCGTGTCGAAGCAATTCATATCGGCGAACCTATGGAAGCGGAAAATCCCGTGAACTATGCCATCGTAGACGAACTTTTCCCGGTGAACCGTTTTGATCGACGCATAACAAGCCATGAGGAATTTAAAGAGGCTACTCGTCATTGCAAATGTATTATCCGCACCGGTGAAGCAACACCGTATTCTAATATTATCTTGCAAGCAGATTGTATTTTTGCACCGGAACGGTAACACACGTACCATAAAAGCACTTACGCTATACGCGATATAAGTTATAGGATTGGAGTTTTATTTACATGGAAATCACAATGTCCGGCATTGCCAAAGCCTTCGGTACCAACCAAGTACTGCGCGACGTTGACATATGCCTGAAAGCCGGCCGTGTTCATGCCCTGATGGGAGAAAACGGCGCCGGTAAATCAACCTTGATGAATATCCTGGTAGGTATTCACAAAGCCGACGCCGGCACTATTGCTATCGACGGCCGGGAAACCACTTTCCACAGTGCCCGCGAGGCCGAACTCAACGGCGTTGCCTTTATTCATCAAGAACTCAACATTTGGCCGAATCTGACCTTATTGGAAAATTTATATCTTATGCGTCCGAAGAAAACGCGTTTTGGCATGATTGACAAACAGGCTATGCTCAAGGAAGCAACCAAAATGTGTGAAGACATGCATATTGAATTGCCTTTGCAAAAAGAAGCCGGTGAATGCTCTGTCGGTCAACAGCAAATGACAGAAATTCTTCGAATTCTCATGTTAGATGCCAAGGTAGTCATTATGGATGAACCGACGGCAGCGCTAACGGAACGAGAAACCGAAACGCTCTTTACCATGATGAAAAAATTAAAGGAACGCGGTGTGGCCATCGTCTATATCTCTCACCGCATGGAAGAAGTTTTCAGTGAATGTGACGATATTACGGTTATGCGTGATGGTCACTCCATCATCACCTGCCCCATCGGAGATATTTCCGTTGACGAAGTAGTAAAAGCCATGGTCGGTCGCTCCATAGATGAATTTTACCCGGAGCGAACCACCACTCCCGGTGATACAGTACTTTCCGTAGAGAATCTTTCTCCTATCGGTCATTTTGAGCCCATTTCATTTAACCTACGCAAAGGGGAAATTCTTGGCGTATCCGGTTTGATGGGGGCCGGCCGTACGGAAATCATGCGTGCCATCTTCGGTGTCGATGCACATAATGGCGGCACCATCACTTTACATGGCAAAGAATTACATCTCAAAAAACCGGAAGATGCAATCAAAGCCGGTATTGCCTTTATCACCGAAGACCGCAAAGCCGAAGGCCTAATCTTAGACTTCTCCATTGCCTCTAACATAACTTTGCCTAATTTGGGACACTTATGCCCGTCCAACATTATGCATCGCGAAAAAATGCTCTCCTTCAGTCAAGACTTATCCGATCGTCTCGGTGTTAAGACACAATCGGTACACTTGCCTGTTTCTTCTTTGTCCGGCGGCAATCAGCAAAAGGTTGTCATCGCCAAGTGGATAGGCTTGTCGCCATCCATCATTATCATGGATGAACCGACGCGCGGTATCGACATCGGCGCCAAAAGAGATATTTACGATCTCATGAATGAGCTTACCAATCAGGGGGTATCCATTATCATGGTCTCCTCCGAGCTCCCGGAAATTCTCGGGATGAGTGACCGCGTTATGGTCATTCACGAAGGTAGCGTAGCCGGTATTTTGAATCGCGCTGACGCTACTGCCGAATCCATCATGACACTTGCAACAGGAGGCCAATAATCAATGAATACGAATGTAACTGCTTTTATTAAGAAAATGGGGCCACTTATCGGTCTTATCCTCTTATTTATTATTATTTCATCCTTAAATTCCAGCTTCTTGGAATTTTCTAATTTAAAAAACCTATTACGCCAGGTTTCTATTAACGCCATTATCGCTTTTGGCATGACTTTTGTTATTCTTACCGGCGGCATCGACTTGTCGGTTGGTTCCATGTTAGCTTTAGCCAGCGCTTTGATGGCCGATTTCATCGTTGGTGGTATGGATCCGATCGCTGCTATCTTCGCAGCCGGTGGTATCGGTATCATCCTCGGTGGTATCAACGGTCTTGTCATTGCCTATGGTAAAGTAGCACCATTTATCGCTACCTTGGCTACTATGACTATCTATCGCGGCGCTACCCTCGTATTTACCGATGGTAACCCTATTAGCGGACTGACGCAAAGCGAAGCCTTTCACTCCTTCGGCCAAGGCAATTTACTTGGCTTACCAGTACCGGCCATTACCATGTTCCTGTCTTTCCTTATTTTATGGTTCATTTTACAAAAGACCTCTCTCGGTCGCCGTACCTATGCTGTTGGGGGTAGTGAAAAGGTAAGTTTCATTGCCGGCATTAATATCAACCGCATCAAGATTTTTGCGTACGCTTTAACGGGCTTTCTCAGTGCATTAGCCGGGGCTATCATCACATCGCGCCTTAACTCTGCCCAACCGACTGCCGGTATGGGTTACGAGCTTGATGCCATTGCAGCCGTAGTTCTCGGTGGCACCAGCCTTGCCGGCGGGAAAGGTCACATCGTAGGTACCCTCATCGGTGCTCTTATTATCGGTACATTAAATAACGGGCTGAATATTCTCGACGTATCCAGCTTTTACCAGCAAGTCGTAAAAGGTATTGTTATTCTGTTGGCAGTTCTTGCCGATCGCAAAAAAGCCTAGGAGGTATAGTTACAATGAAAAAATTATTCACGTTATTAGCGGTAGCCCTTGCTATCGTTGTTATGGTAGCCGGTTGCGGTTCCAATAGCAACAGTGGTAATGCCGAAAAAAAAGGCGGCACCATCGGTCTTTCCATTTCTACATTAAATAATCCGTTCTTCGTATCTATCAAAAAAGGGGTAGAAGACGAAGCTGCCAAACTTGGTATGAAGGTAAAAATCGTTGATGCGCAAAATGATCCGGCTAAACAGGCCAATGACATTTCCGATCTTTTAGAAGGCGGCGTCTCCCTTCTCATCGTTAACCCGGTAGACTCAGCTGCAATTTCTACGTCCGTAGAAGCCGCTAACAAGAAAAACATTCCGGTAATCACTCTTGACCGCTCCACCGATAAGGGAACCGTAGTGGCTCACATCGCTTCCGATAACGTAAAAGGCGGTGAAATGGCAGCTGATTTAATCGTTAAAAAATTAGGAGAAAAAGCTAAGGTTGCCGAACTCGAAGGTATTCCGGGTGCATCCGCTACACGTGAACGCGGCGAAGGCTTCCACAAAGTAGCCGATCAGAAATTAACTGTACTCACCAAACAGAGTGCTGACTTCGACCGCACGAAGGGTCTTAACGTAGCATCCAATATGTTACAAGCTAATCCGGACATTCAAGCTATCTTCGCGCAGAATGACGAAATGGCTCTCGGCGCTATCCAGGCTGCCAAATCTGCAGGTAAAACAATCTTTATCGTAGGCTTCGATGGCACAGAGGACGGCCAGAAAGCCGTACAGGACGGCGCATTAGGTGCTACTATTGCACAGCAACCGGAATTGATGGGTAAAATTGCTGTCGATACAGCCAGCAAGGTATTGAAAGGCGAAAAAGTAGATGCCAAAATCCCGGTTGACTTAAAAGTAGTGACGAAATAACATCCGTCATCTATCGATAACATACCTATGACTTGCATATAGACATAAAAGGAACCGGCGAACGCATTGTTCGTCGGTTCCTTTTTTATCCGGTCACACCTTTTAGTCTATATATCACTGGAGTGTGATGTAATGTCGTATATCACTCTCTTCCCAATATAATTCATTATTGGCTCATCATCCATACGCTATACTGATTGCAGAAATAGATTTCTATTATTATCTCAAGTGAGGTTCTTTATGAAAAACTACATTCGTTACATCAGTGCCGGACTTTGTGCACTCTGTCTACCACTATTATGGCAGGGCATCGATATTGGCAAATCGTTCCATAAAACCACAGCCTATATATTTCTTGCACTTATCGTCGTTCACCTACTAACACAATATAACTGGTTCCGTCTTCTACGGGTACCGGAAGCACGCGTCAAACATACGATACGCCTCCTATTCTGGGGATCCTTAGCTCTTTCTTTAGCGTTTGTACTGGGCGCCGCTTTCTTTCCAAAATCGGTTATTACTGTATTCGGAATCCCAAAATCTGTCGTAAAAGCTCAACTTATACTATGGCATCAATACGCTGCCTATATTTTTATTTCCATCGGCGCACTGCACGGGCTTTCTCATATTCCTCAATATGTTAACCTACTAAGAAGAAAAAAATAAAGTTATCCTTTATAACAGTTAACTTAGATGTTCCGCCTTCAGTCATATAGCAAATTTCTTCATTTTAACTGAGTTTTTACTGAAAAATTCATAGCCGCCGATCTTACACAGTAACCAGCTACTCCAGCCTGTACTAACATTTCTTGACGTATGTCATTCAGCCGCAAACCTCCTAAGGCATATACCGGACAACCAACTGTATGACAAATAGCCGCCAATCCTTCTAAACCCAATGGCTGTGCATCCGGTTTACAGGTCGTAGGGAATACGGGACTTGCTATTATGTAGTTAGCACCGGAAGCTTCGGCTATCAATGCTTCCTCTACAGAATGAACGGAAACACCGACACCACCAAACTTATGATTCTTTGGTCTACTACATAATCGTTGAGCTTCACTTGGCGCATTCTTTCTCCACCTCAACCAGGACATCAACGGCATATGTACGCCAACAGCATCATTTTTTATTGCTAGATCAGGGTGATTGTGCATGAGTACTGAAATTTTTTTCTTATTCGCCACCGAAGAAATCGATTGCCATATTTTTTCATATACTTGACCGGTTACATCTTTCTCTCTAACAATAATAGCTTGTGGTGTATACACCTTACAAAGCTCAGCAATTTGTAACACTAGCGGTTGTTCCGCACAATGTCTGTCAGTAATCACTATCCATGGAAGTGTAGTCCTACAATCATCTTGACATGCAGTTAATTTAAACATATATATAGTCCACCGGCACCGGCTGCAAGCCTAGCTTTTCTAAATCTGCGCATACTTCAGAAACAGATCGTCCATCGGCAATTTCAAATTGTGCATCCCCATCATGATTTGTCTTTTCACTATGAGTCCCTATTCCAGTGCTTACACCGGCGGACAATTTATTCGCTGCAATGCTTGCCATCGCATTCCGCACACGAGCACACTCCCGTGTTGATACCGTAATAGATGCGGAAGGTATAAATAAACGATATGCACACACAATCTGTAATAGCTCTGCTTCGCCAATACCTGTAGCAGTTATTGATGTATTATTTTTTATAGGCCGTAAGCGTGGACATGAAAAAGCAACTTCCGCATGCGGATAGGCTTGTTGCAACATTCTAGCATGAATCCCTGTAGCATATGCGTCTTTTCTAAAGTCAGCTAATCCTAGCAACGCTGCAAATCCTACTCCACGCATCCCTCCACGCAAAGCTCTTTCCTGTGCATGAAAACGATAGGGGAATATGCGTTTGGCACCAGCAAGGTGTAACTGTTCATATACTAGGCTGTCATACGTTTCTTGGAATACCGTTACATAATCAGCACCGCACTGATGTAATAATGCATACTCTTCACTGTTTACCGGATATATTTCAAGTCCAACAACCCGAAAATACTTTCTGGCTATTTGGCATGCTTCACTAATATAGGGAATATCCGACATGGATCTGCTCTCACCGGTAAGTAATAAAATCTCCTGTAGGCCGGTAGAGGCAATAGCCTGCATTTCTCGTTCAATTTCATCACGATTGAGTGCTGCCCTCTTAATTGTATTATGGCAATTAAACCCGCAATACACACAATAGTTTTCACAATAATTCGATAAATATAACGGGGTAAAAATCTGTATGCCATTTCCGAAGTACGCTTCTTTTACAGCCTTAGCCCGCTGAGCCATTGCCTCCAAATACGGCTTTGCTGCCGGTGATAGTAGTGCGCCAAAATTCTTCCATGACAGACGGTCTGCTTGCAGAGCCTCTTCCACATCAATGGCGGTATATTCTTTTGGGCTATATATCTCTCTGGCAGATATAACCTTGTGCATCAATGTTTCATCAATTACTTCCATACCGGTTATATATGACATCGAATCGCTTCGTTTCTGCTGCCATGCTTGTCGTACTACATCATTTATAATTGTCTTGTTTATATCGTACATATTCTCCTCCTACTATCGTAAATATCCCGTAAGAGGTGAAGATGCTTGTCCACCACGTTCAAGTACGCGCCCTAGTCCAGATAAATACGACCTACGCCCGGCTCGAATGGCCATATTAAATGCCTTAGCCATTCCGGAAATATCCTTCGCTGTGGCAATAGCTGTATTAGCCATAATAGCCGTAACCCCCATCTCCATAGCCGCGCATGCTTCCGACGGTTTTCCTATACCGGCATCCACAATAATCGGTACTGAAAGCTCGTCTACTAACAATTGAATCCATTCTTTATTAATAAGCCCTTTATTAGAACCAATCGGTGCCGCCAAAGGCATTACACATGCCGCTCCTGCCTGCACTAAATCTCTTGCTACTGTCAAATCAGGAAACATATACGGCATGACTACAAAGCCCTCTTTTACCAGCTGCTCTGTTGCCTTCACAGTTTCTTGATTGTCCGGTAATAAATAGCGACTATCTCTCATGATTTCAATTTTAATAAACGGTGTGTTACAAATTTGATGGGCTAAACGGGCAATCCGCACAGCCTCTTCTGCATTACGTGCACCCGATGTATTAGGCACTATACCCACTGTTGACGGTATATACTCTAAAATATTAGCAACACCTCCTTCATTTGTCCGCCGTAAAGCCAAGGTAATCAATTCTACCTCAGCTGCTTCCGTTACAGCTTGTACTAAGGGTAATGAAAACTTACCCGAGCCTAAAACAAACCGTGATGAAAATCGATGATCGCCCAAATACCATTCATCATTTTCTCCATTCTGTTCTGCTGTCATCAGTGTATCTTCTTTCATACCTACGCCTTTACCTCCTTCTTCTACATCTTTTACCGGTTTAACTTATATTTTCTCCTACCTCACGGTTTTCTTCCCAGTACAATAGATGTCACCACATTAGCCATTTGTGAAGCACATAATACAACCCTTGGCGCCATGACGGAATTTTTTCCTTCGATTCCGCTATACCCATCGCCACATAAATATAAATGAGTTCCTAAACGTTTTACACACATATCATTCGTTCTTCCATAACCGGCCATACCATTACCTGACACAATAGTTATTTCCGGTAATTGTCGACGGATCTCTCTCACTAACATTGCTTTTTGATCTGCCACATCAAACGCTTCGCAAACAATCGTCGACTCTTGTAAATAAGGGATCACCGTAGACGGGGTCAATCTATCGGTAATACAAGTAATTTGTATGCCGGGATTAATCATCGCTAAAATTTTACGCAGTGCCTCCGTCTTATACTGTCCCACATGCTGTAAAAAATAATGTTGTCTGTTTAAATTTGTTATATCCACCCGATCAAAGTCAATCAACGTTAATTTGCCTATACCAATACGAGTTAATTGAACGGCAATATTTGATCCCAATCCTCCCAATCCGGCAACTGCCACATGTGCCTTGGCTAATTGTTCCTGCACGTCTCTACCATGGCGACTACATAAAGCCTGCCACAAATGTTGTACGTCATTCTCCTCTGTTTCCAAAGGTGGCCATGAGTTTATACTATTAAAATCTGTCTTCTGTTCATTTTTTTCCATTATCATCCACCGCCAACAAAACTAACAACTTCTATCTGCATACCATCACTCAGTATTATAGCTTCATATGCTTCAGGCCCTACAATAGTACCATCAAGCTCTACAGCAACAGTTTTAATCCCATAGCCTTTGCTTTCTAACCAATGTGCCAACGATATTGGCTCCGCGATTTCTACACTATTACCATTTACCAAAAGCCTTACCATACCATATTTCCTCCTTTCTAAAAAAGAGTTCACAAAGGATGACACCCGCGGTGGTGTCCCCCTTCATGAACTCTGTTCAATCACATGGTCTTCCTATAATTCAATTGAAAAAACAAAAGGGGAATAGGTCATCTACCTATTCCCGCAAATCTTCATCATATAATCCCTACGTTGGCATTACCCAAATCAGGTTTGCGGGTCGAAGTCTTTAGCTTCCTCTCAGCCTGTCACACAAGCTCCCCTTATTATTTTTACAACGTAATCATACGCTTTGCATTATACTATTATCAAGTAAATTATGACTGAAACATTTCTTAGAAATTCCACGTACCGAATTTTCCATCGTAGAAATCTTTTTCAGCCTGACGAATTTCTGCCTGTGTATTCATTACAAACGGACCGGCTGCTACAATAGGTTCATTAATCGGCTCACCGCTGAGGACGATGAGTTCTGCCCCTTCTTCACCGGCTGTGATTGTAATTTGACCGGCCTCATCGGCAAATACTGCAAGCTCTCCTTGCTTTACTGTTTCATTAGCATTCAATGTGGCTGTGCCGTAAATGGTGAGCATTAACAGATGATAGTTCTCCGGTTCCTGTACCGTTATCGTTTTCCCCGGTGCTACTTTGAGTCGATATACATTCATCGGTGTGAACGTATGCGCCGGTCCTTTAGCACCGAATGCTTCTCCGGCTACCACAATGGCCTCACCATCCTTACCATCATCACCGATTGTTGCCGTTCCCATCTGATTAGCTTCCAAGGCTTGATATCCCGGTGTCGCCATCTTATGTTCAATAGGCAAGTTCACCCACAGTTGCAACATATGAAACGGACGATCCTGTTTGGCATATTCTTTTTCATGATACTCCTTGTGCAGAATGCCGGCACCGGCAGTCATCCACTGCACATCACCGGGCTCGATAACACCATGATTACCACGATTATCATGATGCTCTACTTTACCTTCGAAAGCAAAGGTAACTGTTTCGAAACCGCGATGCGGATGGGCACCTACCCCAACTTCGTCTTCTGTGCCCGGGAATATAGTAGGCGCATTGTAATCCATCAACAAAAATGGAGAATACCTACGCATATCACGACCATATATAGCTGCCGGTAAGAGTTGATTGACTTTAAATCCATTACCTACCCAGTGATATCCGTTCCCTCTGATAATTTCCTCTACGTTTCTAATTTCTTTATTCATATTCTATCATTCCTTCCTCTTTTTGACATGAATAATGTCGTCTTCTTTTATATCGATAATATTCAATGTATTTAACTTGCCATTATAATACTATATTTTTATATCGTAGTCAACTTTTCTATACTTACAGTTTTATTTTTCTGTAGGACATCCTATAGCTCAAGTATTTCAACAACAGCGCCATACATCTACAATCAATGCCACCTTTACGTTATATCTTAATGCCTCTCTTTTAGCGGCATTCTTTTATAGGAAACTATTTATTCTCTAATAGTTTTCATCGTATAATAGCTATAGAGCAGAACTGCACTCTGAAACGAGATGACATATCATAGTCTGTATCGACTGTAAAATACAATACATACAATAGTAAGGAAGTGATTAGCTATGGAACCATGGAGACGCACCGTCTATATCTGTTTATTCGGTGCTTTTCTGGCATCAACGGGCATCAGTCAACTAGCCCCTATTTTACCGATTTATTTACACGAGCTGGGGATGGAAAGTTCCAAGGATATTGCTGTTTGGTCCGGTTGGGCCATGGGGATTACCCATGTAGTCGTTGCTCTATCCGCTCCCTTTTGGGGCAAGCTGGCCGATCGCAAAGGCAGAAAAATTATTCTTCTCCGCGCCGGCTTTGGCATGATGATTTGTAACATACTGATCGGATTTGTAACCAGTCCTATTCAGCTGGTAGGTGTCCGGTTATTGCAAGGCTTGGTGTCGGGCTATTTTTCCGGTTCCATTACATTGGTAGCTACGGAAACACCGGAAAAGCATACCGGTTGGGCTCTCGGCTTATTAGCCAGCGCCAACTTAGCCGGTGCCTTATTGGGTCCTCTCATCGGAGGTTATTTAGCGGGCATATTCGGTATACGCAGCACCTTCTTTATCACTGCCGCCCTGCTTTGTATTTCCACATTAATGACACTGTTTTTTATCCACGAAAATTTTACGCCGCAGCCTACGGTAGAAAAGCAAGGATTCTCCGAGTTGCGTCATAAACTGGACTCTTTTGAACAGCTCGTTATTATTTCCGTCTCTTCCTTTATCTATGCCGTAGCTTTTATGTCCCTGCAGCCAATCATCACTGTGTATGTGCGTGACATCGTTCCACCGGCTACAGAGCATTTGGCATTATTGGCCGGGCTTGTATTCTCGGCAACCGGCTTCGCTCAAATGGTGAGTAGTTCCTTCTTAGGTCGCCTTATCGATCGCGTCGGTCCTCGCAAAGTTCTTATCATCGCTTTGTTATACGTAGGACTTCTTCATATTCCCCAGGCCTACGTCACCGATGTATGGCAACTGGGACTGCTTCGTTTTCTTCTTGGCTTAGGATTAGGTGGACTCCTACCTGCCCTTAATACCTATATTTCTTCTCATACACCGAAGCAATATTCTGGCCAAGTGTTTTCCTATAATCAATCCATGCAGTTCTTTGGTTATTTTCTGGGATCCATCGGCGGTGCTTCGCTCATGGCTTGGTTTGGCTTCACCTTTCTCTTCTGGGCGACGGGGATTCTCTTTATGTTGAATGCATTATGGGTATTCCTACGCATCCGGTCATAACATCGTATATACCTATAGCCAACAACTCTTTTACTCTACTTGCCTACTGCATCAAAATAATCTGTATAATTCATTTCTCTTTTCATTCCACTAAGAGTATATAAAACAGCTACTGTAATCGACTTTGCTCTGGCTTCTCATAAAAATATTCTACATTCTCTTTACACAAAAAGTGGTGTCTATCTTGTACATAACGTCATGCATACATGCTGACTTACCGTTACAAGAACAGACACCACTTTTCATTTTCCCACATTCTTAACCTACTCGTATTCTTATTGTCATCGTATGTTTAGTTTGCCTTCTTTTCATTGGCCAATATAAATATAGTGGACAAAATCATAACAAAACCAATCATATCCGATGTAACAAATGTATTACCTAATACTAACCATCCCAACAACGCTGCCGAGATTGGTTCAATAGAGGATAATACAGAGCCACGCACGGCACCGATACGGCGCACACCTTCTAAATAGGCGTTAAAGGACACCACTGTTCCTAAAATAACAATGCCGAATAAGGCACCGAATGTCCACATGTCCCATGTTCCGGGCACTTCATGAAGAGGCCATGCACCATATGCCAAAATTCCTCCGGCCATCATCGCCAATCCTACAACCGGCCCTGTACCATAGGTTCTTAAAATTTGCACCGGCTGCACGCTGTATATAGCTACTGCTACGGCTGATAGTAATCCCCAGAAAAGCACGGCTTCATTGATGTTCAACTTTGAAAAATCACCGTGCAGTGCAATCAGGGCCGTTCCTACGGTGGCCAACAATACACTGATGCCTTCTCCCCAGCTGGGTTTTACACGATGGACTACCGACATGTATATGATAATCATAGCCGGAGCCAAATATTGCAATACCGTAGCGATACCGGCACCGGCATAAAAAATAGATCGGAAATAGGAATATTGGCACAATGCCATCCCCAAAATGCCGAAGACTAATAGCTTAGCCGTATCCTTTGGACTTTTAAAAATCCGAAACATCGTCCCTCGCATACGAAAAAAAACATAGAATACCGTTATGGCACCGGCTGACAACAAGCGTACAACCAACAGCCATTCCGGAGTAATTCCCCGTTGTTGCTGAATAAACTGGGCACAAATCCCCGAGAATCCCCATAGGATACCACCTAATAACGTCAATGCAATACCAATCAACGTATTCCTATCCACTACAATGCCTCCACACTCACTTTAACGACTACCTTGCGAACCGCCTGCGGTGTATCATCAATCGCCATTAACGGACGATGAATATCTTCCGGGAAAAAGATAGCATAGCAGCCTTCACGCAAATCGAGTACACCTTCATCAGTCAGCGTCGTATCATAAAACCATAAATCCCGTTCCGGCATAGCCTCCGTTGGCGCTGCCTGTCCTCGGTCACAGGCAAAGCCAATGCGCTCATGCCCTTGTACCATGAACTGTACATCAATGTAACGCTTGTGCTGTTCCGGTTTTGTATCTGTCAGGTGTCGCGTCGATACGGCATCTACATTAGCATACATCCGCTCTCCATCAATACCAACACGCCCCGGTTCCATCGCCATAAAGTCATGTTCCTTTAAAAATGTTAACGCTTCTTCTAACGCCTTGGGCAAATGAAACTGTGTAAAATCTATATCCAATGTTCCGAATATCATCGCACACCCTCCATTCCTACTACCGAGCACTGCCGCTCACAACTACAATGTTTCCTCTTACTATACCACCCCTCCCCCTAAAGGGCAACCGAAAGCCCATCTTCTCTCTTCTTTTTCCTTCTTTACACATACTCCCTCATAATAAGAGGCCCCACACATAAGTTGAAAAGCATTCATCCAATCTGCTTTTAGTTCCTATATGCGGGGCCATCTTCACTATATACTATTATTCTTCCTTCGCTTCATACTTTGCGATAATTGCTTCTGCTAATTTATGGGGTACTTCTTCATAACTGCTAAACGTCATATTAAATACGCCCTGTCCTTGCGTCATGGAGCGCAACACTGTTACATAATCAAGCATTTCCGCAAACGGTACTTGTGCCTTAACAATGGTGATACCTTCCCGTTCACCCTGTTCCATACCAAGCACGCGACCGCGACGACTGTTCAAGTCACCCATGATATCGCCCATAAAAGAATCCGGCGCAATAACGTTTACTTCATATACCGGTTCCAACAAGACCGGCTTAGCTTCCGGAATAGCTTTCTTTAATGCCTGCGCAGCGGCTACCTTGAAAGCAAGTTCCGACGAATCCACGGAATGATACGAGCCGTCAAGCAAGGTAACCCGTACGCCAATCATCGGATAGCCGGCAATTAATCCCTTGTCCAGCGTTTCCTTAGCACCTTTTTCTACGGCCGGAATATACTGTTTCGGAACAGCACCACCGAAAATTTTATCTACAAATTCAAAATCCGTACCATCATATAACGGCTCTACGCTAATCTTAACGTGACCGTACTGACCGTGGCCGCCGCTTTGTTTCTTATGCTTGCCTTCCACTTCGGCACTACCGCGAATCGTTTCTCTGTACGGAATATACGGTTTTTCTAATTTTGCTTTCACACCGTATTTGCGTTCCATCTTATTCATGATGTGTTCCAGATGTACTTCACCCATGCATTTTACCTGCATCTGACGACCTTCTACATCCTTTACAACTACACATGTTAAATCTTCTTCGCCAATTTTCTGCAAAGCCGAGGCTAACTTTTCTTCGTCCCCCTTCTTTTCGGGAACCATAGCTACTGTAAGCAGTGGCTGCGGGAATCGAATTTGACGATATTTTACCTTGAACTCCGGTGTGGCAAAGGTATCGCCCGTCTTTGATGCAGCCAATTTAGGAATGACAACAATATCTCCTGCACCGGCTTCCGTAACCGGTACCTGCTGCTTCCCGATAAGCGTATACATCTTGCCCCATTTTTCTTCTACCCCTTGGGTTACATTAAGAAGCTTGTCCCCTTCTTTTAATTCACCGGAGAACACGCGAACAAAACTTTGCTTACCGGCGAAAGGATCGAGAATCGTCTTAAAGACACAACCTGTAAACGGCTTGTCCACATGAACAATCTTTTGTTCCCCCGAATCTACGTCTTCTGCCGTCATAACTCGTTTGGTAGCATCCGGCATATAGCGAATCATGCGGTCCAGTACTTGATCCATACCGATATTCATAGCTGCACTACCGCACATAACAGGGCATACACGACCGGTAATCATACCTTCTCTAAGCCCTTGGCGAATTTCTTCCAACGATAACTCTTCACCGTCCAAGTATTTTTCCAGCAATTCGTCATTGCCCTCGGCAGCAGCTTCTACCGTCATTTCGCGAATTTCTTCTACTTTATCGGCCAGTTCTGTCGGTACCGGAATTTCTGTCATCTTACCGTTGTCATATACATAAGCTGTGCGCTTAGCCACATCTACAACGCCTTTAAACTCCGGACCTTCACCGATAGGCACCTGCAATGGCATGACAGCCTTGCCGAATAATTCGCGCATTTTTTCCAAAATTCCGAAGAAATCGGCTCCTTCCATGTCCATCTTGTTGATAAAAGCCATCCTCGGCATCTGCAGTTCTACGCCATAATCCCATGCACGAACCGTGTCTACTTCTACGCCGGATGTCGCCGACAATACCATGAGCATACCATCCGAAGCACGCAAGGCCGCGCGCACTTCTCCGTGAAATTCGGAATAGCCCGGTGTATCAATAAAATTAATTTTATGATCCTTCCATTCACATGGTGCCATTCCCAACTGGATGGTTACATTGCGTTTAATTTCTTCCGGTTCAAAGTCCATAATATGCTTATTATCTTGTCCCTTACCAACGGAAGCTACTGCTCCGCAAGCCAACAGTAATGTTTCTACAAGAGCCGTCTTACCTGCTCCGTCATGGGACACAACTGCCACATTACGGATTAAATCACCTGCATATTCTTTCATACAAACCGCCTCCTTCAAAGCGTAGAACTCACGCAATTGTCATTACTGTAGTTAATTCTATGCCTTACTATTAAAATCCTTCATACTAATTATACAAATTTTGAATTTTAACATTTTGGCATAATGCCTCTGTAAAAGTGCCTTCAAATTACAAAGACAACTGTCTAGTATATGTGATATACTGCTAAGAGATACAGTAATGGCACATGATGTGCCGAAACAAGGGAGGACTCAATCTATGAAAGACGCAACTAACGACGTATCTCCGCAAGATTCGTCAACAAACAAGCATATGAAACGAGGTTTAAAAAATCGCCACATGCAAATGATTGCCCTCGGCGCTTCTGTCGGTACCGGATTATTTTATGGATCCGCACCAACCATCAAGCTCGTCGGCCCCGGTATTATTATCTCCTATTTGTTGGCAGGCATTTTTATTTTTCTCGTCATGCGCATGCTCGGTGAAATGTCTGTACGTGAACCGGTGTCCGGTTCCTTCAGCTACTTTGCCAATAAATATTGGAATAGCTTCGTCGGCTATCTGGCCGGTTGGAATTATTGGACACTGTACATGCTGGCCGGAATGGCAGAACTAGCTGCCATTGCCGTCTATTTACAATTTTGGTTTCCCGGACTACCGCAATGGCTGAGCACACTGCTGTGCATTGTCATCATTACCTCCGTCAACCTTGTCCATGTAAAAGCCTACGGCGAAGTTGAATTCTGGGCATCCTTTATAAAAATTGCAGCCATCGTAAGTATGATACTCTTTGGCTTCTATCTCATCTTTGCTCACATGGGACCGTTCCCGCAAAACTTCAGTAATCTTTGGAATAACGGCGGCTTCTTTCCTAACGGTAGCTGGGGCTTCCTTTGCTCACTGGCCGTTGTTATGTTTTCCTTCGGCGGTGTCGAACTCATCGGCATTACCGCCGGTGAAGCCGAAGATCCAGAAAAAAGCTTGCCTCGTGCCATCAACGAATTGCTCCTTCGCATTTTGATTTTCTACATCGGCACTATGGTTGTCCTCATGACCCTGTCTCCGTGGGACAAAGTAGGTCTTACTGCCAGTCCGTTTGTTCAAATCTTCCAAGACATCGGTATTCCCGCAGCGGCCAATATTTTAAATCTCGTGGTATTGGTAGCAGCCTTATCCGTATTCAACAGCATCTTATATAGTAACTCGCGTATGCTGTATGGTTTGGCCCGGGAGGGTAATGCACCGAAACTGTTTGGCTATCTCAGCGCTCGCGGTGTACCGCTTATCGCAACGCTGTTTTCATCGGCGATTGCTCTCATCATCGTCTTGATGACCTACCTATATCCAAGTGCGGGCGAAGTCTTCATGCATTTATTGGCACTTGTTGTAGCCGGCCTTATTATCAGCTGGTTCGTCATCGTTGTAACGCATATGAAATTCCGTCGTACTTTCACACGAGAAGGTCGTTTAGATGAATTAAAATTTAAATCGCTGCTATATCCGGTTAGCAATTACTTCTGCATTGCCTTCTTGCTTACGATGGTCGGTGTCATGTGGTTCATGGATTCCATGAGAACATCCGTAATTATTCTACCGTTCTGGGTACTCTTTTTATACATTACCTATCGTATTAAAAGCCGACGAACGATAAAAAAATAATAGTTTCCAAACCATTATTGTCATATGATACAATGAAGGGGCTGTAAGAACATGATGCATGTTCCTAACAGCCCCTATTTTTATGTTTGCTATTCTTATTATAAATTTATAGAGTATCTATCATTCGTACTTAGTTATCATATAAGGAGTTTGTCATGTCACTACTTATTCGCCCGGCCATGCCAGAGGATTGTGAAACCATCGCCTACATAGAAAAGCTCTGCTTTTCATCAACCGAAGCTGCCCCTTTAGAAAGTATTCGAGAACGTCAAAAGCTATTTACGCATACATTTCTGGTAGCCTGTCTTGATACAACTATCGTCGGTTTTATTAACGGATGCGTAACCCAGCAACCACATATTACCGATGATCTGTTTCACTCTACCGCATTACATGATGATCAAGCACCTACACAAATGGTATTTAGTTTAGCCGTACATCCCGAGTATCAGCATCAAGGAATTGCTGTACGCCTTATGCACGCCTTTATCGAAATAGCTCGCATGAATAAAAAGAAACGTCTGACCCTAACCTGTAAAAAAGAGCGCATTTCTTTCTATGAGCAATTCGGCTATGTCAATGAAGGCCTTGCGCAATCAACACACGGTGGATCTACATGGTACAACATGACCATAAACTTTCCCGAAAATCAATAATACAACTACTCTCCGCTAAAATCAGACATCATCAAACTTGCCTATACTCTATGTTTCCCCAGTAAAGCCCGAGTACATGCAGGGCAAAAAAACGGTTACAAGATAAAAAATATCTTGTAACCGTTTTTATATAATATGATGTATATTAAGCCAAATCAAAAGCAGGCAATGAAGCATCAAACACAGAGGCACACCAATTCGAAATTTCCAGTGCAGTGTCTTATGATGGAAGATTCGCATTCCCATAATAGCACCTACACTTCCTCCTATGGCCGCCAATACCAAAAGCATTATTTCAGAAACTCGCCATCTATGGTGAATAGCGCAATATTTATCCCATCCATACGCAACTAAGGCCAATAGATTAACACCTGCCGCATAGAAGAGAATCCACTGATGGATTTCATTGTTAATCGTAAACATATATACACTCCTTTTAGATAGTGTAATCATTATACCATATGTATGGGGCATCTCTTTTTTTATATTACAGCCAAACTATATGTCCACAAATTTTTCAAAAGCTTCCTCTTATATAAATAGGGTCTGAGAAAAAATTGCTCAGACCCTATTTACTATTCCTCAGCATAGAGTATGACTATAACCCTTTTTGCTCAATGCCACTGATTAGATAGCCCATGTGTGCGGTAGCATTTAACGTGACAATTCTCCACGTTCCTTCATCATACTCCAAAACATTGATACATGCATTGTCCTGTTTGATCTGCCAGAAATGGGCAACGGACAACCCCATGCAATCACAGATAATTGCTTTATTCACTGCATCATGAGCGCAAACCAACAGCGTTTGCCCGTCATAGGTCCTCGTGTATTCATCGAAAGCGGCACGCACTCGAATCCGCACATCCTCCAATGATTCACCTTCCGGCATTGTCACCTTCTCCGGTTCCGTTCGCCACAAAGCCAATTCATGTCCGTAGGTCTTAGCTACATCATCGGCCAACTTTCCTTCCCATAAACCATGGGAAATTTCCAATAATCGATCATCCTTATGTACTGCTATCCCGTGCTTATCTGCCGCCATCTTACACGTCAAATAAGATCGTTGCAAAGGACTGGCAACAGCTGCATCAATGGGCACCTCCGCCAAAGCGATTGCTGCCCGTTGGCCTTGCGCGATACCACGTTCAGATAACTCTGTATCCACCTGCCCTTGAAAGCGTCCTTCAATATTCCACTTCGTTTCACCATGACGAACCAATATAATTCGAAGCATAGTACCTCCTTATCTACTGTACTTAGCACATACAAGAGCGCACTTTCTTACATAGTCTATGCCCTCTCTATCTCCAATCTACTTGACCCTAGCGCTCTATATCTCAACCTGCTTGAACTTCTCGCTCTGTATCTCATCCTGCTTAAATCTTACGCTCTATATAACAGCCTTCTTAAATCGTACAATCCATATACCAACCTGTCCGATTAAGCGCAGACATCAATGCTCGCAATGGATGATCTTCACATCTTGAATACCTTCAATATTAAGCAACGCCGGAATAATCGCCGTAGGAATATCCTTATCGACACCGACTGCCATAACATTAACCCCCTTGGCATTCGATGCACCTACTTGCATACTGTTAATATTAATATGAGCGCCGCCCAGTACCGTTGCCACCTGACCGATCATTCCCGGTTTATCCTCATGAGGAGCTACAATAAAACAACCCTTAGGTTCCAAATCAACGCGGAAATGATCCAGTGCCACAATTTTGGCTTCCTTACGATCAAATAATGTAGCCGTTACCTGATGACTGCCCGCATTGGTTTCAATAGTCAATGTGACCGTATTCGTATAATACCGTCCTCGAGCCGTCTTCGTTTCTCGAATATCAATATGGCGTTCCTTAGCAATACCGCGGGCATTTACAAAGTTCACCGGTTGTTGTAATACCGGCGATAACAACCCCTTGAGTATAGCCGTTGTCAGCGGTGCCGTCTCCGTTTCTGCCAGTTCCCCCGTATATTCTACGGCAATACCGGAAATACGTCCGCCTGCTAAATCAATCGCTATATGGCCGATACGTTCACATACATCAAAATAAGGTTGAATCACTCGTAACGTTGCCTTTGTAATAGGCGATGCATTGACCGCTGTAGCCACCGGTTCACCATGTAACACCTGTTGAACACCTAATGCTACATCCGTCGCTACTCCGGCTTGAGCTTCTTTTGTAGAAGCTCCGATATGAGGCGTTAATGCTACATTCGTCATAGTAATAAACGGATTATTTTCCGGAAGCAAAGGTTCCGATGCCCACACATCAATACCGGCTGCCGCCACCTTACCACTGGCCAAGGCCTCTGCCAAAGCCTTTACATCTACAATGGCCCCGCGAGCTGCATTAATCAAACGAACACCGTCTTTCATTTTGGCGATTTCGGCAGCACCAATCATTCCTCGTGTTTCTTCCGTAAGCGGCGTGTGCAAGGTGATATAATCCGATTCGCCTAAAAGCGTATCCAAATCAACCAACTCCACACCCAACTCCTTAGCGCGCTCCTCTGTAATATATGGATCGTAACCGATGGTGCGCATGTTAAACGCCTGTAACCGTTTGGCTACATTGGAACCAACTCGGCCTACACCGATAATCCCTACCGTTTTATCCAACAATTGAATCCCTGTAAAACTTTTTCGATCCCAACGCCCTTCTTGAATCGATTGATGGGCCTGAGGAATGCAACGTGTCACCGAAAGCATCAGCGCAATAGCATGCTCGCACGCAGCAATTGTATTCGATTCCGGCGTATTCACCACCGTAATCCCTCGGCGCGTAGCCGCTTCAAGATCAATACCGTCAATACCTACGCCGGCTCGGCCGATAACTTTTAAATTATCTGCCGCTTCAATAACCTTTTTCGTTATTCTCGTCTGACTGCGTGTAATAATGCCATCGTACTCGCCTATAATTTCACACAATTCATCCTCGGCCAAATTCTTACCAATAACAACCGTATATTCTTTTTCCAATAACTCCTTAGCTTCCTTAGCTACATCCTGTGTAATATATATTTTTTCCATTTGAATCTCCTCCTCAATGATTATTCTGAAATTCTTTCATAAACATAGCCAACGCTTCCGCTGCCTCTAACGTAACTGCATTATATAATGATGCCCGTAAACCACCTACCAGACGATGACCTTTCAATCCTATAAAACCATGTGCCTTTGCTTGCTCTACAAATTCCGCCTCCAGCTCAGGAGTTTCTAATGTAAACGTCACATTCATTCGACTTCTATCCTCTTTTACCGCATGGCCTCGATAAAAACCTTCACTGCCATCGATTACAGCATAAATTTCTGCTGCCTTTTTTCGATTAAGAGCCTCCATTGCTGTAAGGCCGCCCAATTTTTCTAACCACTGTAATGTTCGATTCACCGTATAAATAGAAAATACCGGCGGTGTATTATACGTAGAATCGGATTTCACATATGTTTCATAACGGAAAAATTCCGGAATATCCGTCCGGGCTCGCTCCAGCAGTGATTCCTTCACGATCACTAAAGCCGTTCCGGCCGCTCCCAAATTTTTTTGAACCCCTGCCCACACCAAATCAAATTTTGTAAAATCATAAGTTCTGGATAACATGTTAGAGGACATATCCGCAATCATCGGCACTTCTACACGAGGAAACGCTTGATACTCCGTACCGTAAATTGTATTATTAGCGCACAAATACAAATAATCCGTATCCGCTTCCAGTTTCACTGTCTTCGGAATATACGAATACTGCTTATCTTTTGATGAAGACGCTTCATACACGGTACCATAATAAGAGGCATTTTTCATTGCCTTCGTTGTCCAAACACCTGTATCTGCATAGGCACCCTTACAGTGAAGAAAGTTCATGGCCGTCATAATAAACTGCATCGTACCACCGCCTTGAACGAATACAACTTTATAGGAATCATCAAGACCCGTTAGATGGTGTACCAATGCCTTCGTCTCATCCAACATAACCTGAAATTCCTTAGAGCGGTGAGAGATCTCCGTAATCCCCATACCGGTCTGACGAAAATCCGTAAGATCCTCTTTTAATCCTTCCAGTACCTCTAAAGGCATTGGCGATGGGCCAGCGTTAAAATTATATACTCGCTTCATAGTGTCCTCCTACTCTAGTACTACATATCAAATAATTTTTCTAATCTTAACAGATAACATACATCCCTAAACACAAAAAGAGAAGCTGTCCCATGGGACGAGCTTCTCTTTTCTCGCGGTGCCACCCAAGTTAACACGTAAGGAAATAAGAGCAATATAACAGCAGCTTATCATCGTAGCGATACTCTTCATCAAGTCACAATAGTTATACCTCATCATACCTATGATTGATCCTATGACTGATGCCTAACGTAACGCATACTAAAAAAGGCTCTCATCCTCTAAGGGACGAGAGCACCCGCGATACCACCCAAATTGCCTTACGGCCATCTTTAAACAGCTATAACGGGCATACCCGAAAGACTCTTCGCCTTCATCTCAGGAGCGGAAGAATAACTGAACATTGACAACTCGCACCACCCGTTGCCTCTCTGAAAATGTGAGGAAATTCCTTCTCCATCATCGCCAATTTACAATATCTGTACACATCTATCTTAAATAGACACATGTATATTTTATATACGCATTATAAATGAATTTCTCCAAAAGTGCAAGAAAAATTTTTTGCATCCCTTTCTATACCAGAAACTACTTTTAATTGTATACTAATTAAATTCCTTGCACAGCATACAACTTATACGGAATTAAGAAACTACATAAATAACAAACTGCCTATATGTACAACAAAAGCGCCAACCTTTCGGTTGACGCTTTCTTTCCAATCAGC
>Cam_p2__coassemble_1140_pt1 | contig 27509 bp, 25 predicted proteins | sample Cam_p2__metabat2_low_PE_032 | metagenome-assembled genome bin Cam_p2 | reverse complement strand
GAATAATTGAGCCTAGTATATTAACCTGTTTACACAAACTATTTTACACTCCCGTTTTGGAAAGAGTGTTTTATATGGTATAGAGCATTTGAAAAGGTGTATTTATATAGCAAAAGCTTTATAAGGAATAAGTAAAGGATTGATATGCGGTACTTATGACAGTGTAACCAACCAAGCGGGCATTTATGCCGGAACCGATGGCTATGACATCACTGTTAAAGAGAACGCAACCGTAACGGGAAGTGTAATAGACAGTAAAGCCACACCGGATAAGAACAGTCTGACTACGGGCACCTTAACGATGAAGGACATCGAGAACAAGGCAGTGTATGAAGATTCCTACCGAGGCATTGGCTATACCTATGATAGGAAATATGAGACGATCATGGGAAAGGCAAAAGATCACCAACCCATTTCCGATGAAGAACGCACCTATGTAAACGACCGCTATAACCGTATGGGACTCGTGCCTGACTTAGGTATGCCTAGTAGCGATAGCGTTACGTCTACTACGAAGTCGGCTATTGCTCCGGGAAAACTAACCGTTACAAAAGAACCGGTGAACCGCAACACAGTTAACCGAAACACGAAGAACGCACTGAATGAACTAGGCAAAATTTTTGACAAAAAGAAACTAGAAGAACGGCAAGAACTGTCAAAACTTTTTGCGAAAAATGCCAATGAAGCGATTCATAAAATGAGCGAAAGCAAAGGCTGGGAAGATGGCAGTAAGGAAAAGATTGCCCTTCATACCTTAGTGAGCGGTATTACGGCACAGTTAGGTGGACAGCCGTTTGCTGACGGAGCCATCGCCGGTGGCATTAATGAAGCGGTAGTAGGTAAGCTCATGGATGCCATCGGGAGAGATAACCCGGATATGGTACAAATCGCCAGTGCTGTGCTTGGCTATGCCACGAATAAGCTCGCCGGTAAGGATGGACAAGCCGGAGCCGCTGTGGCACAGTGGGGAACGAAGTGGAATAATATGTATGATAATGATATTACTGAAGGGCGGTTTATGACATATAATGATGCATTATACGCTATAAATATTAAGTTAGCATGGGAAATGGAGAAGAGTAGGTATGATGTAGAATATGGGACTCAGGCTGAGTTTGAGTCGAGATATTATTGGATAGTAAGTAAAGTAGGTGCAGCTGCGGCAAGTCTTACTGGAGAATATCAGTTGGCTGGTGAGTTATTAAATGTTTCTTTACAAGGTGGCGGTGATCAAAGATTTAAATTGGGGTCTTTGGCATCGAATAAGCTTAGTGCAGAGCCAAATCTTGTGGAATTGGTACATCGCTTAGGGGAGAATATTCCTGAAGGAGAAACAGCAGCGTTTTATTCTAGTATTGCTGCCTCCGGTGGGGCGTGGTATGCATTTGGACATATTAAACTAGCAATAAATATCACCCATAATTATGATGGTACATATTCAGTTAATGGCTTAGCTGGAGATGTATATAATTATGAAGAGCATTCAATTACAAAATTTGGAGATTTCATTAATAATGCTGCATATGAGCTACAATTAGTAGGTCGGTTAAAACCGTATATTTATTATGTAGAAATTAGTACTAAGGTGTAATTATGCTAAAAAAAATATTTGCAAATCTTTTGGTAATCTTAGTAGGTGGATTTTTATGTACGTTGGTGATGATTTTCCCAATTGTACTTTGGGGAAGTTATGAATATTGGGCGTATCGATATGTTGTGGTATCTTCTGAGGGAGGAATATATGACAAGATGACACGTCAATATTTAATAATAGATGGACAATCTTTTTATAAGGATGATGACTATATCTATGCTTATAAAGAGGGAATATTCCTGATTATTGATAATAGAATATTAAATAATCATGGTGGTATCATAGTGTATATAGATAAAGATGGGGAGTCTTCTCGACGTCTACAACGTATTAATAATAAATATTATGATAAGAAGATTAGAGTTATTTTTGATAAAACTCAACTTACTCCCCGTCAAATAGATATATACACAAGATTAAAAAATACGAGCTACAATTTTATACCACAGGGGATAATGTAGTGAATATGATGTCAAAGTAAATAAGTTTAATTGTTTCGGAAGCAATGAACGTTAACGTGATAAACCGAGATACAAAGAACGCACTGAATGAACTGGGCAAAATCTTTGACGAGAAGAAACTGGAAGAACGACAAGAGCTGGCAAAACTCTTTGCTAAAAATGCGGATGAAGCCATTCACCAAATTAGCGAAAGCAAAGGCTGGAAAGATGGTAGCAAAGAAAAGATTGCCCTTCATACCTTAGTAGGTGGTATTACCGCAGAACTGGGTGGACACTCCTTTGTTGATGGAGGTCTTGCCGGTGGCGTTAATGAAGCAACAGTAGGTAAGCTAATGGAGGCTATTGGAAACGATAATCCGGATATGGTACAAATCGCTAGTACTGTGCTGGGTTATGTCACCAATAAGCTAGCCGGAAAGGATAGAGAGGCTGGAGCCGCTGTGGCACAGTGGGGAACGAAGTGGAATGGATTGGATACCGTGCAACAGAGCTATTATGCGTATGAACCAGTTCCTACAATAGAACAATACCTAGCAAGCAATATAGAGCGTGGACATAGGGCAGGATTGGTCAAGATTATGGAAAGTGCATATATAATGAGTGCTATGCATCCAGAGTTAGGAGAGGCTGCGGAAAATGATTTTATATACTCTTTTAATCAGGCTGCGGAGATAGTTGGTATCTGGCACCGTTATGATGCAGAGCTAGGAATAACTAATAATTTAAGAATTTTTTTACAGCAATCTGCAGATCTTTATCCGGATAGAGATATGGTGTATGCAACTGGTAAGTTAGGTGTTGGCTTTGGATTGAGTGGAACAGTTGGGGTGCAAGGAGTACAAGTAAGTGCGAATAGCCACGCAGAGTGGTCAACGAATGAATCTCATCCTAAGATAGTGACGGAGGCTAATTTAGGCGCCAAGGTCTTAAATACAGCAGGAGCATGGGTTAATCCTAAAAATGTATATACGCCTGTAAATCATCAGAGTGAGAATAAGTTTGGCGGAGGAGTCGGATATAAGAAAGGTGGTATAGGCTTAGAAAATAATGATGTAATCTTGAACCTTGGATTTGAAGGCTATCTAGGGGCAGGTGGAGGCGGATATATAAACTTTAATCTTTCTAAAGCTTTGAATGAAGCTAAGTCCGCTGTTACCGGAAATGAGACGGAAAAGACAGAGAAGGAAAAAATATTAGAGCTCATAGGAGAGTAGAATGGCTATTATTTTTAAGATTCTACATGATTATTTCGTAATGAAGGGAAGCATAGTGTATATTATAGCTTTGATGGGCTGTTTGATTACAATGAAATTTTCTAGGTATATGAAAATATACACTTTTAATGATTTAAAACCTGATAATAAGAATGATTGGGAAGTTAAGGCTCAGAAGTATTTGGCTGGAATGGGAGCATTGATAGCACTCATTTGCATCTTAAGAAATTTGTATAGAGCTATAATGATGAATTTGTAATGACTGGGATATAGTAAGTACATCGTAGTACGTAGTGATGAATTATTATGTTTTTGATACAACCAGTACCTAGTAGGCTACCACAGTGACGAAGAGGAATTTAGAACGTTGGATCAGTGTGAATCGTTGATAGTAGTTAGTCGAGGGAGCAGGCGTAATAGAGAAAAGGAGTTTTACTATGAATTTTGATTTTACATATTATACACCGACAAAAATTTATTTCGGACGCAATGCGTTGACAAATCTGCGGACAGAATTACCGAAGTACGGACCGACAGTGCTTATGGTATACGGTCGCAACTCCATTAAGAAGAACGGTTTATACGATACCATTATGGAGTATATGAAGGAAGCGGGCAAAACGGTAGTAGAGCTATCCGGGGTTATGTCCAATCCGACGGCGGACAAGCTTCGAGAAGGTGTAGATCTGGCACGCAAGCACAAGGTAGACGTAGTGCTTGCCGTAGGCGGTGGCTCCGTTGTGGACTGCTCCAAAGGCATTGCTGCCAGTGCTAAGGCAGACGGCGATGTGTTTACGCGTTTTTGGGTGAACCAAGAAGAAGTGACCAATGATACTTTGCCGGTAGCAGCGGTGGTAACGATGTCGGGTACCGGATCGGAAATGAATACGGGATCTGTCATTACCGATACGGCGACAAAGCAGAAAATCGGCCGCATCTTTGATGAACGCTTGGCACCGCGCTTTTCTATCCTTAATCCGGAATACACAATGACCTTGCCGGAATACCAAATGAAGAGCGGTATTTTCGATACTTTCTCCCATTTGATGGAACAGTACTTCTCCGATACGGAGGTAACTACGGGAGATTATATGAATGAAGGCTTGATGCGCGGCCTTATTGCCAATGCCCGTAAAGCGGTGGCAAATCCGACGGATTATGAAGCACGCAGCAATTTGATGTGGACAGCTACGGTGGCGTTGAATGGGATTGTAGGTCTCAGCAAGAGCCATGATTGGAATGTTCACGGCATCGAGCATCAAATCGGAGCCTATACGGGTTGTGCGCATGGCATGGGCTTAGCGGCTATTTCTCCGACCTATTATCGCCATATTTATAAACATGGGTTACCGCGCTTCGTTGCCTTTGCACGCAATGTGTGGGATATTTGCGATGACAGCCTTAGCGATGAAGAAGTAGCACTGGCCGGTATCGATGCACTGGAAAATTTTATGCGCGAATGCGGTATGTATCCGACATTGACCGAACTGGGTGTAACGGATGACATGATCGACGATATTGCTAACACAGCTACGATTTACGGCGGTTATAAAAAAGTAAGTCCTGCAGAGGTAGCAGACATTTTGCGAGAATCTATGTAAGCAGGCGATAGCGACAAATAAAAACCGCTATACCATCTAGGCTGACCTAGGGTATAGCGGTTTTCGTTTGCATATCGTTTGTCTATGTAAATGATAGTTATAGCTATGCTTGCTTCATTAATGATCGTAATTATAATCATTTAATTGATGTATTCAGTGTCTCTTCGGTAGACAATGAATGTACCGGTTGTCTATCCGACGATTTGATTAACGGTCGCCGTTGAAGATGGAGTTCTTAACGATAACGTAATCAACCTTGCGGATGGCATTCAAATTGGTGCCGCCGGCATAGGAAATAGAGGACTGCAAATCCTGTTCCATTTCCGTTAAGGTATCGAACAAGCTGCCTTTGGAAGGAATGTACATTTTTTTACCTTCTACATTTTTGCGTTCGCCTTTCTGATGTTCGGAAGCACTGCCGAAATATTCTTTGTACGGCTTGCCGTCGATTTCAACGGTTTTACCCGGTGACTCTACGTGACCGGCAAAGAGGGACCCGATCATAACGAGGGTGGCACCGAAGCGAATGGACTTGGCAATGTCGCCGTGATCGCGGATACCGCCGTCGGCAATAATCGGCTTGGTAGCTGCTTTGGCGCACCAACGAACAGCGGAAAGCTGCCAACCGCCGGTACCGAAACCGGTTTTTAATTTGGTAATACATACTTTACCCGGTCCGATACCAACCTTGGTAGCATCGGCACCGGCATTTTCCAATTCGCGAACGGCTTCCGGTGTGCCTACATTACCGGCAATAACAAAGCTGCCCGGTAACTGTTCTTTAATGTGGCGAATCATGTCGATGACACGGTTGGAATGACCATGCGCAATATCAATGGTAATATATTCCGGGGTGAGACCGGCGTCCTTTAATTCCTGTACGAACTTGAATTCGTCCGGCTTAACCCCGATGCTGATGGAGGCAAACAAACCGGCATCCTTCATGCGTTTTACAAAGGCCAAGCGCGTATGCGGATGGAAGCGGTGCATAATGTAGAAGTAGTTACCGCGGGCCAATTTTTCGGCCAAGTCTTCGTCGATAATGGTCTGCATGTTTGCCGGTACAACCGGTAAGCGGAAGGTGCGATCGCCGAGCTTGATGCTGGTGTCGCACTGGCTGCGGCTGTCAACAATACATTTATTAGGAATCAGTTGTATATCTTCATAGTCAAAAATATTAGTTGTATTAATCATTGGTTGCCTCCTTGTAATAACAAAACAATCCATTAAGCATTATACAGAAGAAGACCCACTTTGACAAGAGTAAAACCCGAACATTTTAAAATATTTTAATAATAATATTAGGATAATGACGAATGATGAGGTGCTATGATAAAAATTCACTTTTACTATTCAAGACAATAGCGTATAATGTGAGTAATCTTTTAATTGGCTTAGTAGTTGGGAGGCGCATACTATGACTACGGCAAATATGGTGAAAACACCAAACACGGTAAGCAAAGCAAATACACGGATGTTGGTTGAGGCAGGACTGGCAATTGCCATTGCCTACGTATTACATTTTGTGGTGCTCTTTCAAATGCCGCAAGGCGGATCGGTAAATGCAGCTAACATGGTGCCGTTATTTATTTTTGCTTTGCGATGGGGCGGTAAGGCCGGAATGCTTACCGGTGCCGTGTACGGATTGGTAGCGTTTCTCTTAGGATTCAAGTTTAGCCTGCATCCGCTTAGTATTATTTTGGATTATATTGTTGGTTTTGGTGCCTTAGGGGTAGCCGGTTTCTTCGGCGACAGTCGCCCGGCAGCAATTATCGGTTCCTTTACGGGCTGCACGCTGCGCTGGTTATCGTCGGTTATCAGCGGAGCCGTTGTGTTTGCTTCCTATGCACCAGCCGGACAAAATCCGTGGGTGTACTCGATTGTGTATAATGCAACCTATATGATTCCGGAAATGCTCATTAACGGATTGGTTATTGTTTTATTCTATACACAGATTATGAAAGGTATTAATAGTGTTACCAAACGATAATATTAATAGTGTTACCAAACGATAACATAGACGTATACGTTTAATTACGCTGAAAGGAGCCTACCACCATGACGGGATTAGGATGTATGATGGTAGCCGGCGGCATGAGTACACGGATGGGACGCGACAAGGCATCGCTTCCGTGGATGGATGGGACCTTACTGTCTTCACTTGCGATGAGGGCGGTAAGGTCATATTCATTTACACACCTTTGTGTGGTCATCAATCGACCGCTGGCAAAAACAGAATGGCCGGGAAGGGTTTGGCCCGTAACAAAAAGCGGAGGACTGTTACGAGGCGATGCCTGCATAGTGCCGACAACAGAAGGAAGGATGTATCGGTGGCAACCGCCGGACAGTGAACGCATTATTTCTATGCTGGTCGTCAGCGATCGCTTCAAAGCGTGCGGTCCCTTAGCCGGCGTAGAGGCAGGGCTGGGAGCAATTACCGCTATAGCCGATGCAGGGGAAGCGGCACTGCCGGACTATTATTTGACCGTGTCGGTAGATATGCCGTTTTACGAACCGGATCCCATTGTCTTAGCCCAATGGCAAAGGGCTACGTTAGCACCGAATGCATCTGACACACCGGATATCGTCATGCCCAAGCAAGCGGACGGCCGTCTGCAACCGCTGGCCGCCATCTATCATCGGCAGTGCGGAAAGATAGCCGGTAGGTTATTGGAAAAGGGCGAGCGCCGGATGCAATCGTTAGTAGCCGCTGTGCCGACCATCTATGTGCCGATTGCCAATGACAATAGGCGCTACCGCAATGTGAATACACCGCTGGCATATAAAGAAGCCTTGGCTTATGCGATTAATCGGACGCGCACAGTACCTATCGTGACCGTTACCGCCAATCGTTCAAAAACGGGAAAGACGCGAGTGGCCACCGAAGTAATTCGCCAGCTGACAAGTCGCGGCATGAAGGTGGGCTTGGTAAAAAGTGACGGTCATGGATTTACCATGGATTATGCCGATACGGATACGGGAAAAGCAACGGCAGCAGGCGCTGCGGCAGTGGCCATTAGCGGACCGAATGGGTACGCCTTGTTGCAGCATACGCCGTCGAAAGATAGCTTGCTTACACTAGCCCAAGGTATGAAGGTGGACGTGGCGTTGTTGGAAAGTCGTCATCACGGATCCTTTCCGAAGATTGCTGTTCTTCGCCAAGGGCACATGGAGGAATTGCCGTGCGAGCCGCAAGAGATACTGGCCATAGTCAGTGACGGACCACGTCCACTGCCGGAAACGGCATGCCGGTATTTCTCCTTTGACGAAGGGGACGCTCTGGCAACGTGGTTACTGGAACGAGATATTTTTGGACGAAGACAGTAGAGTCATTGTACGTACCGAAGAGGAAATGAGGTATGCATACCGAGCAGAAAATGAGTTATGCATACAAATCAGAAAACGAGTTATACATACTGGATACAAACAATAGGTAGTCATCATCATATCGAAAAGTCATAGGAGAGTAGTTACTTATCTATGATAATTAAGAATATATAAGTTGAATAGAATAGTTGCAAAAATAGAAATATAGATATACAATAAACGCATGTAATAATTTATGTTTATATATTTATTAATTATTTATAACAATCTAAACCATTGATTAGAAAATAGATAATTGTAAATCATAAACATAAGGTACATGCGTTTTTATTATCTATACAATCAGCACGGTCGGTAGAAGCAGCACGATAGCAAGGGCAGTGCAATCAATAAGTCCGGCAAGATGGGCAGGGCCGGCACAATCAGTATGTTCGGTAGGCCTGTAAGATGAGTAAGAACGCAGTCGTGTATGATGGATTCAAGTGAAAAGAGGTAAGGGATATGGAACAGGGCTACAAGACAGTGCGAACGGTATGTCCTTATTGCGGTGCCGGCTGTCACATTGCATTAACCGTAGATACGGTACATAATCGCATAGTGAAAGCTACCGGTGCGAATGGACGGACGAATGAAGGTCGTTTGTGTTTAAAGGGATATTACGGCTGGGATTACTTGACCGATCCGCAGCTGTTGACGAAGCGGTTGCGGTATCCTATGATTCGCAAAGGAGGTAAAGGCAGTCCGTTAGAACGGGTGAGCTGGGAGGAAGCCATTCAATATACGGCGGAGCGCTTACAGGCCATCATCAAGGAATACGGACCGGATGCAGTGATGGGCGCCGGTTCGGCGCGCGGTCCCGGAAATGAAGCCGGGTATATTACACAGAAATTTATGCGTGCCTGTATCGGCACGAACAATGTGGATCACTGCGCACGCATTTGTCATGCCGCTTCCGTAACGGGCTTGCGCGCTTCCATCGGTGAAGGAGCCATGTCCGTCAGTGTACCGGAAATCGAAGACGCAGAGGTTATTTTTAACATTGGTTATAATGCGGCGACATCGCATCCCATTGTGGCCAGACGCGTGGTGAAAGCCAAGGCTAAGGGGGCAAAAATTATTTGTGTGGATCCGCAGATTACGGAAACGGCACGCATTGCAGACATTCATTTGCAAATTAAAGGCGGTACGAATTTGGCGCTCCTCAATGCCATGGCGTACACAATGATTGAAGAAGGCTTAGTGGACGAAGCGTTTGTAAAGGCGCACACGGAAGGCTTTGAAGACTATGCGAATGCGCTCGGTGGCTACGCGCCGGAAGCGATGGCATCGATTATCGGCGTACCGGCAGAGATGATACGCCGGGCAGCACGGTTATTTGCTTCATCAAAGCACACCGTTACGCTGTGGGGCATGGGAATTACGCAATTTGCACAAGGCGTGGACAGCGTGATTGCTTGCTCGAATTTGTCACTTCTTACCGGTAACTACGGTCATCGAGCTACCGGCGTAGGTCCGGTGCGAGGACAAAATAATGTGCAAGGCACCTGCGATATGGGCGTATTGCCGGATGTGTATCCCGGATATCAACGGGTAGACGATCCGAAGGCACGCGCTAAATTTGAAAAGGCCTGGGGTGTCACCTTGCCGGCCACACCGGGGTTGCCATTGACGTTGGTGCCGGAGAAAATTCTCCGTGAAACAGATCCGAAAAAGCAAATTCACGCCTATTATATTGTAGGCGAAGACCCGGCTCAGTCCGATCCGGATTTAACGGAGATTCGCGAAGCACTCAGTGCCTGCGATTTCGTGGTCATTCAAGATATTTTCATGAATAAGACGGCGGAGTTTGCCGATGTGGTGCTACCGGCGACGGCCTGGGGTGAGCATGATGCGGTATATAGTAGCTGCGACCGTGGTTTTCAGCGCGTGCGCAAAGCAATCGAACCCGTGGGTGAAGCTTGGCCGGATTGGAAGATTCAATGCGCGGTGGCGACGGCGATGGGGTACCCTATGAGCTATACATCGACGCAGGAAATTTGGGATGAAATGCGCAGCCTGTCACCTAAATTCTACGGTGCAACCTATGAAAAAATGGAAGCCCTCGGCGGCGTGCAGTGGCCTTGCGTTGATCCTTCCATGGAGGATAGGGGTACGGAATATCTTCATGAAGGCGGCACTTTTGCTACCGAAAACGGCAAGGGACGCTTGCTCTTTGCGCCGTATAAACCGGTGCATGAAGAGGTGGACAGCGAGTACCCGTTGTCCCTATGTACCGTTCGCGAGGTAGGTCATTATTCGGTGCGCACCATGACGGGGAACTGTCGTATGCTGAGCAAGCTGGAGGATGAACCGGGATGGATTGCCATGAACCCCGCAGATTGTAAGCGACTGGGCATTACGACCGGCGACTTAGTGTATGTGCATTCACGGCGGGGCAAAACCATCACACGGTGTTTAGCCACCGAGCGTGCCAAGGAAGGGGCGACCTATATGACCTATCAATGGTGGGTCGGTGCGTGTAACGAATTGACTATCGGCATGTTGGACCCGAAGAGCCGCACGCCGGAATATAAATATTGTGCCGTTCGTGTGGAAGCCATCGCCGATCAAGCGGCCGCGGAAGCCAAGGTAAGCGAGTACTATGAACGCTTGCGGACGCGCATGGGGATTGCCGTAAACGACAAAAACGCAAAGGTGCCTGCCAAAACAGACACCGCCGGAGCAGCCAATGGTACCATGGCAACAGCACATGCAAAAGCAGCCATGGCAACAACACAGGCAAAGGCAGCTATGGCAACAGCAGTGACAATGAATCCGGCGAAAGAAAGGGAGGTACGTTCGTTATGAATTATTTTGTAAAGGGAAATCCCATGCTATGCATCGGTTGTCGCACCTGCATGGTGGCTTGTGTAGTCGCGCATGAAGGCCCGTCTATTTTTACAATGCATCCCGATGATGCAGACTTTCAACCGCGCATTAAGGTAGTGAAAACAAAAAGCATGACAAAAACGGTGCAATGCCATCAATGTGAAAATGCTCCATGTGCTGCAGTTTGTCCGACCGGGGCGTTATATAAAGAGGCACACCATATTGCCTTTGAAAGCGAGCAGTGTATCGGTTGCAAGCAATGTGTGATGGCGTGTCCTTTTGGTGCCATTACTATGGCAGAGCCTGATAAAAAGGGACGGCGCGTGGCGCATAAGTGTGATTTGTGCACGTCAACGGCAGAAGGAGCACCGGCCTGTGTGTCGCATTGCCCGACGGAGGCCCTTACCTTTTATACGGAGGACGTACAGCAGCAGAGCATAACGGACAAACAAGTTCGCTCCGTACGAGCGGCCTCTCGGGTTGCCGGAAAGGAGGGAGTCTAATGAACGCCTTTGTATACTGTGATACATCGCTTTGCATTGGCTGCGGTATGTGTGAACGGCGGTGTATTATGAGTCATGAACAGCTCGCTATAAAAGAAGTTACGTTAGATGAACCGACGCAGCGGCAGCGGTGCAAGAGCTTTCGCCGAGAGGATGTGAAGGGGGTCCTTCACTGTCGTCACTGTGAAAATGCGCCGTGCATGGCAGCTTGTCCGGTAGGAGCTATCGAGCGCCGCACCTGGAACGAAGATGAGAAGGGGCATGGGCAAAGCGGCATCATCGTCAATGAAGACACATGCATCGGCTGCAAGGAGTGCGTGTTGGCCTGTCCTTTCGGTGCCGTATGGATGGCACCTACGAAGGCGCAGCGCATGGTGGCAACGAAATGTGATTTGTGTGTCACCACCGAAGAAGGAACGCCGGCCTGTGTGAGCGGCTGTCCCAAGAAAGCATTGCGAGTAGTACGCCTCCGTTGATGGTTGCCGGTGTCACTATATTTTCATGGGTACTGATGATATACTGAATTTATAGGAAGACATGCCACCGACAGTGCGGTGACCAAGGAGGTCTATTGTGAACGGTATAACAGTGGAAGCAGTTCGTCAACGATTGTTGACGGAAGCGGCAACATATAAAAAGAAGACGGAAGAATGCATGCTTGATGAGGCGCTAGGACGAGTATTGGCGGAAACGGTGACGGCACCTGAAGCAATCCCGGCCTTTGCTAAATCGCCGTATGACGGCTTTGCTTTGCCCTACGAAGCGGGACGGCAACACTTTACGGTGGTGGCGACGATCGGCGCGGGGCAGGTGTATGACGGCGTGGTGGCAAAGGGCGAAGCGGTGCGCATTATGACCGGGGCACCATTGCCGGACGGTTGCGACACCATTGTTATGCAAGAACGCTGTGAGCTGGATGGCCATGCACTCACCGTACGCGGTACTATCACGGAAGGCGACAATATTATCCCCTGCGGTGAAGAATGTGAAGTCGGGGCGGTATTGATGCGCGCCGGTATCGGTATCGGTGCCGGTCAACTGGCGGTGGCTGCCGGCGTAGGCCGAGCATCTGTAACCGTGTACCGCAGGCCAAAGGTGTTACTGTTAACATCGGGTCGTGAAATTATTGCCCCGGGAACGCCGATGACAAAGGGGAAGGTGTATAACTCCAATCTGTATATGCTGAAAGGTCTATTGCAGGAGCAGGGGATTACGCCGTATGCAACATACCATATCAGTGACGATCCGGCGCGACTGGATGAAGAAACGACTATGGTGAAGCGGTTAGCTGCCGAGGCGGATGTTATCATCAGTACCGGCGGCGTGTCCGTAGGTCTCTTTGATTCAATGCCGGCTATCTATGAAGCATTGGGAGCGGAAGCCTTGTACGGACGCATCCAAATGCGACCGGGCGCCGCTTCGTATGGTGGAATTATTCGCCGCGATGAAGGTAATCCCGTATTTTGTCTGGGCTTATCGGGCAATCCGACGGCAGCATATAACTCGTTTCAGCTTTTCGTAGTACCGCTGCTGCGAACACTGTCCGGCTATGCGGAAGCGTTGCGACCACCGCTGCGCGTGCGCCTTGGCGTAGACATTCATAAAAAAAATCCCTTCGATCGCTATGTGCAAGGCGTTATTGTCAGCGAACAAGGGGAAGGCGTATTTTATCCCAACGAACTATATACCTCCAGTGCCCTGCTGGGCATGGCCAAGACGAATGGGTTGGCCAAACTATTGCAAGGACATACAGACTATGACAAGGGTGACTATGTGGACGTGTTGCCCGTAGCTAATATCACCCTGTAATCGTCACGAATTGATTGTCACAACATGAGCATCACAAATTGATTGTTAGAAAATGATTATTACAAATTGAATACGATGTAACATATAAATGAAAACTAGCACTCCTATACTGTGTAGGGGTGCTAGTTATTTTATTATGTATTCATTGTTTATTAATTACATATTTACTATTTATAAATTACATTGTTTATTAACCGTTTACTAACTATGTATTAATTGCGTATCGGCTATGATGCGCTCCGGATGAGCAAAGACTAAAAACTCTGTAGGACGTAGCTTATTGACAAGTGTAATTCCGTAGGCATCGGCCAAGGTAATACCCAACTCTGTAGGCATGGCACGCGAACAGAGAATAGGACAGCCTATGCGGTGAACCTTGCGAATGACCGAGTCCGGTACGCGACCGCTAAAGATGAGTAAGGTATCCGTCGTGTCGATATGTTTCTTGGCGACAATGCCCAGCAGTCGGTCCAATACATTGTGACGGCCCACATCCTCTGCATAGGCTACGACGCGACCGCTTTTGACGATGGCTCCTTCATGAACGCCATGCGATATGTGATGCGCTTTGGTGATCGAGTCCAGCAGTGTACCATAGGAACAAATTTCCTCAGAGGTAACAGACCAATGCGGTGAGGACTTGTGGGTTGTATCAATGATCGAAGCGGACCGGAGAGTCGTACTGCCAATCGAAACGGACTTGGCCGTTGTATCGACGATTGAAGATGAGTTCCGGCGTTGCATCATTGCCGTAGCGATAGACGTGCGACGAAGTGTGATGCGATGACTCGTGGCATCTACATCAATAGCGGCGACTTCATCAGGTGATTGGATATAGCCTTCTGCCAGACAATAGCCGAGACCTAATTCATCTAAGTTATGCGGTGACGCGATTACATGTCCCAACGATTGATGATCCAAATACAATTCATAACGCACTTCTCGTGAAATCGAAGTGGCTGCCGACGTGCTCAGTCCGGCACCGTAATGCCAGCACGGATATATATTGGTTTCGGATAACTCGTACATAATAGACCTCCTGCGAGACAATCGGATAGTCCGGAGATTGCTTCGTTGATGATTGAAAGATTAGTTCATATACATATATAGTAATAGGTTATAGGATTATAATCCATTGCTATATATGCATATAAGATGAAATAAGAAAACACCAAGAAGGTTATGCAGGTAAAGTATAATAATCATCTACTATAAGAGTTTAAGAGATATTCGTATAGATACGGTATTTCTTATAGCTGTTATAGTAGGTAGCCAATCAAATAGCAGTTGACGACAAAGGGCGGACTTCTCTATAATAGATAAGATGTAATATAGTTGAAAAAGGAGATACTATGCGATTACGAAGAAAACCATGGATTGACGAGGCAATTCACGAGTATGATACACATGTGATTTTAAGTGATCACGCATCGTATAAAGGGCATTGGAATACTTTGTTTACAAATCCGGAGAAACCACTGTATGTGGAGCTGGGCACCGGAAAAGGACGTTTCATCGCCGGTATGGCAGAGGCGCATCCGGAAGCCAATTTCCTCGGCTTTGAAGTACAGCTGGGTGTTTTATATTATGCAGCTCAAAAACTATTTGAAGCCGGGGCGGATAACGCGAAGGTAACGCTGTTTGATATTGCCGGTATTGAAGATATCATGGATCCCGGTGAAGTGAATCGATTTTATATTAACTTCTGTGATCCATGGCCAAAGGCGCGGCATGCGAAACGACGTTTGACGTATCACACCTTCTTGGACCGCTATGCACGGCTTTTAGGCCCTAATGGGGAAATCCATTTCAAAACAGATAATGAAGGTCTTTTTCTGTTTTCCTTAGAGGAGTTTAAGAACTCCGGTTGGACATTAAAAAATGTGTCTTATGATTTGCATAGTACGGACATACCGAATGTAAAAACAGAGTATGAAGAGAAGTTTAGCGCTAAAGGACAGCCGATTTTCCGGTTAGAAGCAATCAAGCCCAAGGAGGCGTAATCATGAAAGATGACGGTCAGGCTAAGGGCTTGCGCCGTGTGCTTCATAATGATGTGCAAGGTGTGTTCTTTGCCGTATTTTTATGGGTAATTATAGGTAGTATTAATATCTATAGTGCTACCTACGTGGAGGCCACCATTGATGGTAGTTTGTGGGCAGGCTTCTTTGTTAAGCATTTGGTGTCGTTAGTATTGGGATTTATTATTTTAATGGCTATGTATCGTATGGATTATCGGCGATTGCGCTCACAAAAGGTTCTTAACGGTATGGCAGTAGTGTTGGTTATTTTACTGGTAGCCGTACTCGTTGGTGGTACTGTCGTTAATGGTGCACGGCGGTGGTTACAATTCGGCCCGGTATCATTACAGCCTTCAGAATTTGCCAAGCTGGGATCGGTTATTTGGGCAGCAGCTTACGTAGAACGGCAGCGATGGAAGCAGAAATACATTCACTTCTTTGAGTATTACGAATTTGGTCCCAGTCCGGGAAGTAATGGACGCGTACCTTTTTTTGCACGCTTTTTGTTGATGCCCTTAGTATATGCACTGCTTACGATTTTACAACCTGATATGGGTACGGCGATGCTTATTTTGGGCTTTGGTGCTATACTGGCGGCTATTGGCGGTATCGGCTACATTCGACGCATACGTGGTCCTATGCTGTATGTAGCAGTGGGGGGAACGTTAGCGGTACTCGGTATTTTAAGTGCTTTGGTGTATTTATCACCATATCGATGGGAACGTATCCTTGCTTATATAGATCCATGGAGTCATGCGCAAGGCATCGGCTATCAGACTGTGCAAAGTCTATTAGCTGTAGGTTCCGGCGGTGTGCTAGGCCAGGGCCTGGGTAATGGCACGGCCAAGTATTTCTACTTACCGGAAGCGCATACAGACTTTGCCTTCGCCGTGTGGTCTCAAGAGACAGGTCTTGTAGGTTCTTTGGCACTGCTTGCCATTGTGTTGACCTTTACTTGGTACGGGCTACGTATTGCACAACAGGCCCGTGATTACTTTGGTGCATTTGTGGCATTTGGTATTACGTTAATTATCAGCGGTCAAGCGCTGTTTAATATGATGATGGTTTGCGGAGCCATGCCGGTTACTGGTGTGCCGTTGCCATTTGTATCCTATGGCGGTTCTTCATTAATGTTAAATCTGGGAGCCGTTGGAATTTTGGCCAGTATTGGGCGTTACAGCCTGGCGGCACAACAGTCACCGCGCGTTGGTACGCGGGGTGAAGCTCCGTCGCTTCGGGAAGAAACACTCAGTCGGTTTTCGGTGGAAGGTTCGTCGACTTCGCGTAGTCGCTAACGGAAAGGGGTAGTTAATCCATGAAAGACTTTATTGATGTGCAGGAACGCCCGTCGTTTGGGGCACTGTTACCACTCAGCTTCCAGCACGTATTCGCTATGTTCGGATCTACGGTGTTGGTACCATTCCTTTTGAAAGTTGATCCGGCAACAGCCTTGTTTATGAATGGTATCGGTACCTTGTTGTATCTCTTTGTATGTCAGGGAAAGATTCCTTCATACTTGGGTTCTAGTTTTGCTTTTATTGCACCGGTGCTATCGGTTATGGCGGCCGGGATGAGCTATGAAGCAGCGCAAGGTGGCTTTATTGCCTTTGGTGCCGCCTTCATTATCTTATCTATTATCGTACGTTTCGTCGGCATTAAATGGATTGATGTTATTCTGCCGCCGGCAGCTATGGGAGCCATCGTTGCCGTAATCGGTTTGGAACTGGCACCGGTAGCTATGGGGATGGCCGGTATTACCGGTGATCAGTGGCAAAGCCTGGGGATGACACATATGCAGGTTGTAACGCTGTCTATGTTCTCTTTAGTAGTGACGATTCTCGGTACCGTACTTTTCCGTGGTTTCTTTGCTGTTATACCGGTACTTATCGGTGTAGTAGCCGGCTATGTATTGGCAGCCTTTATGGGCGTTATTGATTTTGGTGCGGTGGCAGCTGCACCGTGGTTCTCTTTCCCGCATTTCTACGCACCGGAATATAATCTTAATGCAATTCTTATGATTATGCCGGCTTTATTCGTTGTATTTGCAGAACATGTAGGGCACTTAGTGGTAACCAGTAACATTGTAGGTCGAGATCTTATGCAGGATCCGGGGTTAAAACGGTCCTTGTTGGGTGATGGTATTGCTAACATGTTATCCGGTTTCTTTGGTGCTACACCAAATACGACCTATGGTGAAAATATCGGTGTATTGGCTATCACGCGCGTATTCAGTGTGTACGTTATCGGCGGTGCGGCCGTATTGGCTATTCTCTTTTCCTTTATAGGTAAAATTGCAGCCCTTATCCATGCCATTCCGGTACCGGTAATGGGTGGTGTCAGCATTTTGCTTTTTGGTATTATCGCAGCTTCCGGTTTGCGTATGCTGGTAGAACGTAAAGTAGACTACACAAGCCCGGCTAATTTAATTCTTACTTCCGTAGTACTTATTACTGGGGTAAGCGGTGCAAAGGTTGCTATTGGACCGGTAGTATTACAGGGGATGGGACTTGCTACGGTAGTAGCTATTCTTATTAGCTTAGCATTCACTATTTTCCGCAAAACCGGCTTAGGAAATAAGCAATTAAATAGAAAATAAAAAATAAAGAATAAAAGATAAAAGGACGACTCACTTCGTAAGCAGATTATTTGTAAGATTTAAATGCTGTGAAATGAGTCGCCCTTTTATTTTTTTATAGTTTGCTTGGTCATATGTGTTGCTGTACATAATCAATAAAAGCTTGAACAGCTTTGCGCTGCGGTTTGCGCGGATGATAGTAGAGATTTGTTTCGCGTTCAATCGCTGTTCCATCGTTCCAATATAACGGTTCGATGCGTATATCGTCGGCAAAGTACTCCAATCTGTATATGGAAGAATAGACCAACCAAGATTTTTCTGAATAAAACGGCGACAGGTTTCCATTGTATCCAGATACAAACCACTATTAGGAGGGGTAGTATAATTTTGTTTCCACCAAGTATCCATGATGGCATATAGGGAAGGATCAGTGGTGTATCGAATTTGTGGGATGGAAGCCCAACCTATTGCGATTGCAGTGTTTCGATGTGACGAGGCAAATCGGTTCGGAGCGAAGAAAAATTTTTTTACCCGTTGGTGTATGGTTACTAAATTTCTATGGCTCGGTGAATGGTTCCACACCCATTTGGATTTGCACGTATTTCCACCTTTGGTGGCAATGGCGCTATTACTTCTTTTGACTATGCTTATTCGTTATTTCTTCGCATCTACGATTGCCTATGTTGTTACCTTGGTACCGGTTATATTTACACTGGGTCAGGTGTTTGGATTACCGGCGATTCCTTTGCTTTTATTGGTAGCGGCATCGGCACAGCTAGCCAGTCTTATGACACATTACGGTAATGCTGTAGGACCGCTTCTCTTTGGTGCCGGGTATGTACCGGAAAGTCGTTGGTGGTTTACAGGTCATATCATTGCATTTTACTCTATGGCAGTGTACTTTGTAGTCGGCTTGGCATGGTGGAGTGTACTTGGCCTTTGGTAACTGTAGTCATTGATATAATTAGTTTTTATTATGCTTTTGATTTTGAATTACATATACTGCTAAGAACATAGAAACTGCTGATCTGGGTAGGCAGCAGACTCCATGTTGTTATAAAATGAGAGGTCCATATATCACAGTGGTCATATTTATTGAATGATACGCTTTTGATATATGGACCTTTCTTGCAATATGTAAGTTGGCAGTAGAGATATAAGGAGTTCTTTCTATGGCTTCTATGCTTCTTAAGTAGTTCAGTATATACCCCCCTCATGACATTTATACCGAGTATCCGTATACTATAAACAGAATAATAAGTAAGAACATGTGCCTTTGTAAAAGAGAGAGTACAGAAGCACAGATAAGGAGATTATGATGAAAAAAAGTAAACGTATGCAATGGCTACTGGGGAGTGCCTTGGCAGGAACGTTAGTGATTGGCTCCGCAGGATTTGCTTTAGCGGATACAAATGATACAACCGGTGTTTCCTGTATGACGGGAGCAAACGGACAACCGATGAACGATGCACAGCATCGTTCAATGATGAATCGTATGATGGGATATATGCAGGGGATGATGCATGGCAACGGTCAGGGAATGATGAAGGGGCAGACTATGCATCGGTCAATGATGGATGGCAACGATCAAGGTATGATGCAGTCGATGATGTCCGGTATGCATGGCATGATGCACCAGCATATAGCTATTCAATATAAAAATGTAGCTCAAGCAGAGCGGCCGTTGGCAATTCCGCCTATTCTGACACCTACAGAGCAAGAGGGGAATCATGTAACCTATTCTTTGACAGCGCAGCAAGGCGAAACAGAGTTATTAGATGGGCATCGAACACAGTCCTTGGGTTATAACGGAGCTATGCTGGGACCGGTACTACGGTTAACAAAAGGGCAGCAGGTGACGATGAAGTTATCCAATCGGCTTGACGAACCGACGACATTTCATTGGCATGGCTTGAAAGTAGATAGCGATGCTGATGGCGGTCCGCATAATGCAGTGCAGCCCAGTGAAGATAAAACAGTACAGTTTACCGTCGATCAGCAGGCGGCTACCTTGTGGTATCATCCGCATTACATGGGGAATACGGCACGGCAGGTATACCAAGGTTTAGCAGGACTTATTTTGGTAGAGGATTCGCAAGAGACTGCCTTACCATTGCCACGAACGTATGGTGTCGATGATATACCGTTAGTGATACAGGACCGTTATTTTACGGAGGATGGACGCATCGATTACAATGCGGTAGCAAATCCGGATGGCACACAGGGAGATGTGCTTATAGTAAACGGTACAGTGAAACCGTATATTACGACAAAGTCGCATTGGGTGCGCTATCGTATCGTCAATGGATCGAATGCATCCAACTTTGATGTAGCTTTGAGCGGTCACCATAACTTTTATCAGGTTGCTTCGGACGGAGGTTTGCTGACAAGACCGGTATCGCTTACAACGCTTCGCCTCAGTCCGGGGGAACGGGCAGAAATTGTAGTGGATATGAGTCAGTATAAGGTGGGAGAAACAGCACAGGTTACAGTAAATGGTGCTACGGCACTAGCTGTGCGCATAGCTGATGTGGCTGATACGGTTGCTTTTTCACCGGATATGGCACTGACGACGATAGCACCGTTGCCGGAGTCAGACACATTAGCTACGCTACCGCGCAAGCATATTGAATTGCAAGGTATGGGGCCGATGGTATCCATCAACGGACGAACCTTTTCTATGGAACGAATTGATGAACAGGCTGTATTTGGTACACAGGAAATTTGGGAAGTGACGAATCCATCGACGATGATGGGAGGCATGATTCATCCTTTCCACATGCACGGTGTACAGTTCCGTATTCTTTCACGCAATGGTCAAACACCGCCGGCGCAGGAGCAGGGATGGAAGGATACGGTACTGGTTAATCCTGATGAAAAGGTAGAATTATTGGTACGATATGAGCGTAAAGGAGTATTCATGTTCCACTGCCATATTTTAGAACATGAAGAAAATGGTATGATGGGACAGTTCGAAGTTAAATAAACGGTACATAAACATATGCCATAGATATATCGCATAGATACAAATTATATACGACGTAAAGAAGGAAAAACGACGATGAAGAACGAATGTAGTAAAAATACAGATTTTCATCGTCGTTTTTTTTAGTTGCTTATGATAGCTTCATGTAATAGGTGTATACTTAATGTATAAAGAGCAAAAAAGTATATTTATATTGGCATGAAAGGGAGGTGAAGTAGTGCTGTATTTAGTAATTGGGGGTATTATCCTCGTAAGTATTGAAGCCTTGGTGCCGGGCTTCGGGCTGTTTGGGGTAGCTGGTGTCAGTGCGTTGCTTTGGGCGTTGTATTTGTGGTTAGGTGCTACGGTGGAAGCAGCTATGACGGTGGCGGTGCTAGCTGTTGCCTGTATGCTAATTGCTTTTTGGCTTATATCAAAGTTCCCCGACAGTCGCATTGGCAAACTACTGACCCTGCAATGGCGGTCGACGACGGATAACGGTTATGTAGGCAGTGAGCCTAAGGCGGATCTGCTGGGGAAAACCGGTGTTGTACAATCGGTACTTCGTCCGGCTGGTCGAGCAATTATTGACGGCGAACCGGTAGATGTTGTGTCGGACGGTGAATTTTTTGAACCAGGTACGAAAATCCGTGTAGTGGCTGTAACAGGCGGGCGCGTTGTAGTGCGTCGTAATGCAGACTAGATAGTGATAGGTTTATGCGCAGTGTAGAAGGAGGCTTTTATGTTTGAGCTAATGAATGTCAGTTTTATTTTTGTTGTAGTGGCCATTGTTATAATCGTGTCACTATTTCTTCATTTTGTACCGTTAGGCTTATGGATTTCCGCATTGGCGGCCGGTGTCAATGTAGGTATTTTTACATTGGTGGGGATGCGTCTTCGTCGTGTTTCGCCGTCGCAAATAGTTTTGCCTTTGGTAAAGGCCAATAAAGCGGGACTGGGTGTGAATGTAAATCAGTTGGAAGCGCACTACTTAGCCGGCGGTGATGTAGACCGTGTAGTAGATGCACTTATTGCAGCCGAACGCGCTGCGATTCCACTTACCTTTGAACGGGCGGCGGCTATTGATTTAGCCGGACGAGATGTACTTGAAGCGGTTCAGATGAGTGTTAATCCAAAGGTTATTGAAACACCGATTATTTCTGCCGTCGCAAAGAATGGCATTGAGTTAAAAGTGCGGGCACGGGTAACGGTGCGTGCTAATATCGATCGCTTAGTAGGCGGTGCAGGCGAGCAAACGATTATCGCCCGTGTCGGTGAAGGGATTGTTACTACAGTAGGTTCATCCGAAGAACATACAGATGTATTGGAAAACCCGGATCATATTTCTCGTACGGTTCTCACTAAGGGGCTTGATGCGGGATCGGCATTTGAAATCTTGTCCATTGATATTGCAGACGTTGATGTAGGACGTAACATCGGCGCACAGCTTATGACGGATCAGGCAGAGGCAGATAAGAAGATTGCCCAGGCTAAGGCGGAAGAACGACGTGCCATGGCCGTGGCTAAAGAACAAGAAATGCGCGCGTATACACAGGAAATGCAAGCGAAGGTTGTGGAGGCACAGGCTGAGGTACCGCAGGCGTTGTCGCAGGCGTTGCGTGAAGGTAATATGGGCGTTATGGATTATTATAATATGAATAATATTATGGCAGACACTAAGATGCGTGAAACCTTGGCAGTCGGAGACAACGAAGAATTATCTACCAGCGGTAGTGATGGAAATAAATAGAGGTACTGTGTATGGATATCATCGTATTGATTGTACTCTTCCTGTTAGGGTCGGCCATTTTCGGTAAAAGAAAGAGGCAGTCCGCTCCACCGGAGGATACTGCGAATGGAGAAGAACCGATGACATGGGAAGAGATGGAACGACACTACGGACTTTCTATGGAACCGCGTACAAATGAACAAACTACAGCGAATGAAAATACAGTAAAGTCTGATAGGCTAACGTTAGATACATCAGAAGGCGATACGGTAATGCATACCAATCACAGGCAGTCAATGGAAACATCCGGTTACGGCGAGGACTCCAATTTATCGAAAGAGGTGGAACGGTATCGCAGGTATATGAATCGCAAAGTGGATGACCAAAGCGATGAGACTGTGGTAGCAAGGGATGACAGAAGAAGACGGCAAGCACTAACGTGGTATGGCGATCGTGAAGCTGCATCATCACAGCGTGCTGTCTTGACGAAGAAACATCTGACCGGTACTGTGCGAGACGGTATCCTATGGTCGGTAGTATTAGGACCGCCGCTGGCTAAGCAAGGACAGTATAGGAGAAAGAGATAAGGAGATAAAGAACACTATGAAACAATACACATGGCATTATGGTGAAGGAGAGTTAACGTTCTCCATAGATGAACGGCGTATAGCCGCAGAATTGCACATGGCAACTACACTGGTACTGGATAATCCGGTGCAAGCTGTTAAGAATGGATTGGATTACCCCATTGGCAGTAAACCCTTACGTGAGCTGGTGCATCCCGGTGAAACGGTGGCTATTTTAGCAAACGATCCTACGCGAGTAGCCAATTCACATGTATTTATGCCGGTATTATTAGATTACCTTAATGAAGCGGGCATTCCGGATAGCCATATGACGATTGTCTTTGCATTGGGGACGCATCGTCGTATGACTGAAGAGGAGATGACTGACTCCGTCGGAGCTGAAGTAGCCGGGCGTGTGAAAATGATTAACTCTTATGCCAAGGATAGTGATGATTTTGTGGAATTAGGGACGACCTCCTTTGGAACACCGGTGCGCTTTCATAAGGCTTGTGTGGAAGCCGATCATATCATCTGTACGGGGTCGGTAGTTCATCATTTCTTTGCCGGTTACGGCGGTGGACGTAAGGCACTTTTGCCGGGGTGTGCGGAGTATGAAACAATCCGAAAGAACCACAGTTTGATGCTGAACCCGGCAGCAGAAATTGGTCGCCTTGAAGGTAATCCGATTTACGAGGATCAGGTGGAGGGGACGGAAATGTGTCGCCCTACTTTCTTGCTTAATGTGGTGCTGAATGAGGCGGCGGAATTCACCGGAGTATTCTGTGGCGATTATATTGAGGCCCATAAAGAGGCTTGTCGCTTTGTGGACTCGCAAAATGGGGTGCGCATTACGGAGCGTACGCCTATTGTTATAGCTACCTGTGGTGGTTATCCTAAGGATATTAATATTTATCAGATGCAAAAAACTATGGATAATGCGGTGAAGGCAGTCGCACCGGGTGGTACGGTCATTCTCATGGCGGAGTGCCGTGAAGGTTCTGGGTCAGCCATTCTCGATGAAACGGTGCGAACCTTTGACAGTATTGATGCTATTGAGGAGTCAGTGCGTGCTGATTTTCAAATTGGACGACACAAAGCCTATGCGGTGACGCGATTGATGAAAAAAGCTGATTTTTATCTTATTTCATCTTTGGATGATGCGTATGCGCGACAAGCTTTTTTCACGCCGGTACACTCTGTGGAAGAGGCATTGGCTTTGGCGGATAAGAAACATGGTGGCGACGCTAAAATTACATTGATGCCGTATGCATCATATACGGTGCCGCTTTTACGATAGGTGATGAAAAGTAAAAAAGAAGGCCTCTTAATGAGACCTTCTTTTTTTGAATATATTGTAATGCACATAATCTAGGAAAATGTTCGAATCGTAGATACATTATTAAAACAGCATGCGTATTGCATTTTTGTTAGCTATTTTAGGTTAGCGGTGATAGCAAGAATGTAAACAACGTTAGAATCGAGTGTTGTAATGGAATAAGTACGTGACCCAGCAGCGGAGAATAGGCAAAGATAATTAAGATAAGGAAACTAAAACGTTCCCATTGTAAAAAGCGCATTTGCCATGTCGGACTCATCAAGGCCATGAGAAGGCGTGAACCATCCAATGGAGGAATGGGCAATAAATTAAAAATAGCAAAGTTAATATTTAAAATGATCGTGTATAGAAGCACGCGATATAAGCCGTCGGATATAGCAATGTGATGTGTGCGCATAACTGTCAGTACTGCTAAGGCAATGAAGGCAACGATTAAATTTGCCAGTGGACCCGCAATAGATACCAACATATCATCGGTTTTTTTATCTTTGAAATTGGCAGGGTTTACCATAACTGGTTTAGCCCATCCGAATTGAACAAGAAAGAGCATAATCATGCCTACAATATCGATATGGGAAAAAGGATTTAACGTCAAACGCCCCGTGCGACGAGGCGTGTCGTCACCGAGCCAGTCGGCTACTTGCGCATGCGCATATTCGTGAACAGCCATAGAGATAATAATGGCCGGTAATGTAGCGGCCATGGTGATTATATCAAAGTTAAACATAGTCATCTCCCTTGGGGTAGTATCTGTAATATTAAAATATAAAATCAATGCTATAAAGAGATTAGCATCAAGATAAAAATATAAAGAGTAAGTGTAGACTAAAAACTAATAATAGATTAACGGAAACAGTATATGCGTCGCTATACGAAATGATAATTTGTAGCGACATAACTACTGTAAATCAGCTTACTCTGTCTGTATAGTATATCATATTGCAATGCACAACAACACCACCATTGTCAAATTCCTATTTGAAGACAAGTAATATTAGTGACTATAATAAAGGGCGGAAAGGAAGCGGTATGGCATGAAGCAACAGACAGTAGAGATAAGTGAAGAGCGACGCATTACTATTCCGCGAAGCTTGTTATGGACATTGTATGTGGAGAAGCAGATGACAACGTGGGCAGTGGCAGAAAAACTGCAATGCAGTCAAAATACGGTTGTTCGGAGGTTACACGAATATTGTATTCCGGTACGCGGGGTTAAAAAATCACTTCCCACTGATGAGATTGTCTATCTATATGAGGTGAAGGGTAAAAGTATGCAGGAAATCGCTACTATTTATCAATGCTCACATACGACAATTGGTCAGCGTCTTCATGAACATTATTGTTTGAAGGAGTCCAACAAAGCTACGGCTAATAAAAATGATGGTCGAAAGAGAGCTTCACGGCCATGTCTGCCGACGGCAGAAATTATCAAGAGCTATCAGGCGGGCACGAGTGCTACGGCAATTGCCAAAAATCTCAAGATATCACGGTGGTATGTATTAAAGGTGTTGCATCATGCCCAGATTACGATTCGCCATAGCTGTAGGTACAAAAATATTTCCGAAGACGAGTTGGTGTATCTGTATACAGTAGCTCATATGTCGACGGAAAGACTGGCTAATTTATATCATGTACGATCAGGTACGATTGCATCGCGCTTACGTGATGCGGGAGTTTCACTGCGCGGGCATCGCCGTCAGTTGGATGAGGTGCGAATTTGCGAATTGTATGCTAAAGGAATCAGCGTCAGTGCTATCGCCAAAGATCAGGGATGTTCGCACACAGCAGTGCGTTGTCGCCTGGAGAGACGAGGATTATATCGAGGTCGGAAGAAGGCAAAATCCATATAACAGCTCTTGCCGTGAAGCAGATAAATGCGTATACTTATAAATAGACTTGTATACTAACATTGAAGAGGAGCGGTTTTTATTATGGAATATATTACAGTGTTGTTACCCTTTTTAGGGGCCGGGTTTATGAGCGCCGTTATTTCACGATTCACCGGTGTGGCCATTTCTATGCTGTTGGTGCCGACTATTTTATATATGGGCGCAACACCGGCAGAAACGATAGCATTTATGCTTACGTTTGTATTATACAATAACTTTACTGTAGAAACGCAAGATGTGCGCATGAGTGCTAAGGACTTGGTGTTCTTCCCGGGATGGCGATTGATTATACCGGTCATCTTATCATTGGTGATTGGATTAGTATTACCTTATGTAGGCGTAGGAATTTTTATTTTCTGTTTTATTCTGGAATTGGCTGCGGCTTTATATTGTCGGATTCCGGTGGAACAGCGTCCGACAGTGTCTAGTGTCGTGTATTATAGCTTGGCGGCGATGGTGGCATGTATAGCCGGGGTATTGTTGTTCCCCTTTATTCCGGCACCGTACTTCTTCATTGTTGTAGGTGTAGCTATCTTAGCGGTTACCGCATTTGCTTGGTATGCTGGTAAACATCGTGATGCTTTTCGCGGTTCTTGGGGGACTATTTGGACGGCCTTAGCTTTTGTGCTTGGCTTCGTTGGTATCGAAGCATCGTCGTATAATAAAGGACTGCGTCGTAGTTTTTCTACCGGCTTTGATGGCGTGCTATCCATTGTCATGGCCATGGGAGCTTTTGCCGGTATGATGCTGTACTTTGCTATGTACAATGAGTTTTCTATGCCGTCTCTTATTGCGGCTATTGGTTCGGCTATAGGAATTCGTTTTTTTGGTGTGTATGAATTCAGTCGTGGTGGTTCCTTCTCGTATATAGCCATTGCGTTGGCTGTGCTTGCTGTGCTTTGTCTGTATTTGGTAGCACCGGAGCCGATAGGATTTACTGCTGTGCAGCAGGTTTTCGATCAACAAGTAGTAACACCGCGTTAGAAAATTAGTTATAGGGAATATCTTTGTGTAGATAAAGGAAGCCCGTCACATCTGTTATGTAGACAGA
>Cam_p2__coassemble_1093_pt1 | contig 29158 bp, 28 predicted proteins | sample Cam_p2__metabat2_low_PE_032 | metagenome-assembled genome bin Cam_p2 | reverse complement strand
GGTGTTACCCGCTTGATTTTGAGTCAAGTGCGTCTGCCATTCCGCCACTCCGGCATATCGGAACGATATTTATTATATCTATAATACGGTTGATTGTCAATATGGGAGATAAAATAAAAATATATGAAATATAAAAGCGAGTATCCTAAGATACTCGCTTTAGCTTGGTGCCGGAGGTGGGACTTGAACCCACACGGTGTTACCCGCTTGATTTTGAGTCAAGTGCGTCTGCCATTCCGCCACTCCGGCACATCGGAACAATAGCTATTATACGGATAATCGTAAGGTATGTCAATACTTTTTTTTATAAAATTCCATTTGTGCTAGAGGGCGGAGGTGGTATAATAACAGAGAAAGTATATGGAAGGAGCCGTAGGATGGAGAAAGCGGAATTTTTACGACCTGTAGCAAATACATATCGACGATGCATTGATTTGAGTGGTTCGTGGTATTTTGCATTTGACGGGGCAAAAGATAGAAATTATGAGAACGGTGTACCGCGCCGTATGACCATACCTGTGCCCAGTGCCATGCAGGATTGCTTCGTGGCTCCCAATGAGCGTTTTTTCTGCGGAACCATGTGGTATGAAACGATGGCATTTGTGCCAAAGGCATGGCTTGGTGACGATGTGTTTCTTCGGTTTGAAGGCATTGGTCAACGGGCAGTGATTTACGTGAATGGCATAGAAGCGGGGCGACATGAAGGTGCTTACACGCCGGCTATCGTAAGCATTACCCGACAGTTGCGTTATGGTGAGGAAAATCGCATTGTAGTAAAAGTGAATAATGAAATGTCGATGTACAGCCTACCGGCAGGGCATACGTGCAGTTTGCCGGATGGTCGAAAAGCCAATGTCAGTGATGCGCCGTACGAGGTACCGGCCGGTCTGTTCGGTGCTGTATCCATGTACACGGTACCGACGACGCGTTTAGTTGATGTATTTATTCAAACAACGGAGCTCACGCCGGAACGGGCAGTGATTCATTACGTAGCCCAAGTACAGGGGAATTGTCTTGTAACGGTTACGTTGCGCGATCGAGATGGACGCGTGGTGGCTACCGGCGTTGGCGGTAATGCGAAGCTGACCGTAGAGAACCCACATGTATGGAGTATCGGCAGTGGCTATTTATATACTATGGAGCTGGAGGTCAGTCGTTTAGGTAAGCAGCATGATATGTACAGCGTTCGTTTCGGTATACGGACAGTGGCTGTTAAGGGAGGACAGCTCCTTCTTAACGGTGAACCGATAACAATCAAAGGCGTTCATGTAAAAGCCGGCTTCGGCGATAGCCTTACGTATAGTGCTCCGCAGGCTAAACAGCGGTTACTGCAAATTGCTGCGTTAGGCGGCAATTGTGTATTTAGTGGTGGTAGGCCGCTTCCGGAGAATGTATTGTCTATGGCCGATGAATGCGGTCTTATGGTCATTGATGAAATCCCGGCTGTCGGTTTAGGATTGACATCAGCTAATAAGGGAGATGCACACTATGCGCGGGCGGATATGCGATCGCGTGCCTTGGAGGCGCATAAAGAAGCAATCCGGCGTCTCGTGCACCGTGATAAAAATCATACATCGGTTGTATGTTGGTCGCTCATGTATAAGCCGACTTCACTGACGAATGAGGATGCTGCTTATTTTGAAGGCATTTTCGATCAGCTTTTGCAAAGCGATTGGGAAGGGCGTCCTTGGGTGATGACGGTAGGGCAGATGCCGACGTCGATTAGCGGCACTATCCTAGAAAAATGTAAGTTGATGATAGTGGCAAGCGGTGAAGATGTTTGGGGGCATGCAGCCGTAGCCGTACAGGATGCATTGTATAAGACGATTATGGAATGGCAAACAAAGGCACCGGATGTAGGTGTGGTTGCTTTGCTTGGCAAGGAAGACAATCGTGGTGCGCATCTTACATGGCAGACAAAATCGTCCTTAACGGATATGTATCAAAGTCTTTTGGCGATGTTAGGCGCTATGCCCAATGTGCGAGGGGCATTGGTATACGAAGATGCATTCGCATTGGGGAAAGAAGCGTTAAAAAGTTGGTAACAGACAGCAGTAAGGAGGATGTAATATGGTACCGGAGATTGAATTACTTAAAGGGCTGACGGAAGCGCAGCGCAATTATGTATTAATGAAAGCGGCTAGTAAAAAGGATACGGCCGTTGCTTATTTATGCTGGTTCTTAGTGGGCGTTCACTATTTTTATTTAGGCAAGCCGATTATTAATATTTTGTACTGGATTACCGGCGGTGGTTTCTTGATTTGGATGCTTATTGATTTATTTCGCATTCCCGGAATGGTGCGACGTTATAATTATAAGAAATTAGAGGAAGCCATTGCAGAAGCTAAAGAGCTGTATCCGTCAGAGCATATAACGATCGAGTCGTAAGCAAAGGGGCTGTAACGATACACCCTTACAAATAAGAAGGCGAGTTGAAGATACAAATACATCTTCAACTCGCCTTCTTGCCTATGTATATAAGAAAAAGGCCCTTCGGGCCTTTTCTTATTTGTAGTTGATGTAAGGTAATATAGTCTACCATACTTACTTATTTAAAAAAGCGACCAATAATTGGCATGCGTTGTCCGTCATGGCGATCCAATCCTTTAAGCATCACCATGATGATCACGTAGATGACACCGCCGATGGCTGCACTGATGACCATGGCTAGGAACATCGGCATAAGCGGAGCAATATATCCATAGATGAAGTACATGGCTATGCCCATAATTACGGCGCTGACAATATTTTTCCAAAGGATGGAAATATCAAGAAAGTAACCGGTATAACGTTTAATCCAAATGAGATTGAGTAAAGCGGCTACGCCGATATCGGCTACGGTAGCATACGAAGCGCCGGCGATACCAAGCCAAGGAATAGCCGTTAAATTCCAGTTTAAAATTACCTTACATACGGCGGCAATTCCCATGTTGATTACCGGTAGAGTCGGTTTGCCAAGACCTTGGAGGATACCGGTCGTTACCTGGTGTAATCCGAGAAAGAAAATAGCGATAGCCAAAATTTGCGTTGCTTCAGCAGCTTTTGGCGCATTATAGATAACGGTTACTACCGGTTCGGCCAACACGTAGAGCATCAACGTAAACGGCACTGTGGCCATAAAGGTAATGCGCATAGCGCCGGATGTGCGATAGAAGACGCCTTTCGCATCGTTTAGCGACTTGGCATTGGAAATAGCCGGTACCAAGCTGGTAGCTAAGGCAGCAGTAATGATGGTGGCCAAGTTGATAAGAGGCACCGCCATACCGGTTAGATACCCGAATAACTCGGTGGCCTCACCGGTGGAAAAACCGGCAACGGCCAACCGACGAGGGACGATAAACAAATCCAGGTTAGCTACTAAAGGCAACATAACGCTGGCTAACGAAATAGGAATGGCCAGTTTAATTAATCGGTAGAGAATAGAACCGGAGCTTTCCTTCTCGATAACCGGTCGTTGCGAAAGACTGTCGGATGAAGTCATTTCGTCAGTGACTGTAGTGTCTGTATTGTTGCTGGTAGCAGTGGTTTTGTTATGGAGTTCGTTGGCACGTTGTGAAGTGCCGGTGCCTTCTAACGGTGTACCATCGGCCAAGCGTGGTAACTTATAGTAGTAATACATGAGAACGACCAATGCACCAAAGGCACCTATACCGGCTCCTAAGCTGGCCCCGCCGGCAGCAGCGGCCAGTCCGTAAGGCAACAGGAGATATCCGGCGCCGAGCATAACGACTACGCGCAGCAGCTGTTCGATAATTTGACTGATGGCAGTCGGTGTCATTAGTTGCCAACCTTGTAAATACCCGCGATAGCAAGAGATGAGGGTAACAAAAAAGATGGCCGGCGACAAGGCAATTAATGAATAGTATGCCCTGTTATCAATGATGTATCCGGATGAAATTAACCAATCCGAACCGAAGTACATGAGCAAGCTGCACAGTAAGCCGGTGATGAATAATAAATTAAAGGATAAGGTGAATACCTTCTTAGCACCGGTATAATCGCAGCGTGCTACCTTTTCGGCGGTGACAATAGAAATAGCAATAGGAATCCCTGCACTGGATACTTGCAGAGCTAAGAGATAAATCGGAAAGGCCATCTGGTAAATACCAATCCCTTCGCCGCCGAGGACACGGGACAGTAAGATCCAGTTGATGCTGCCGATTGCTTTGACGACAAAGCCGGCAATCGTCAGTACCAGAGTGCCTTGTAAGAATCTGTTAACCATAGAAACTCCCTATAAATATGTAATACTGTTCAGCTTCTTATTGTAGCACAGTTTTTATTCCTACGCATTAGATAAATGAGAAGGTCCGGCGGCACTTTTTGCCCCGGTAGTGACAAAAAAGATGCAGTAACAAAAAGCGCTCCTCGCCGTAACGAGGAGCTTGATAAACTATAACTACTTATGAAATAGCTTGGCAGTATAGGTAATTGTAAAGATAGATAATTTTGCTACGCTGTTCATGGCAGTAAACAAAATAGTTTGCCAAGCAAGTAGCCTTACTGTAACGCTTGTTTATTATGCAAGGTTACCACATCGTCGGTATTGTCTTCGGTTACCGTGTACTGCGGAGCCGTGCCGACAAAGCGGAGTACAAGGGCGATAATAAAGTTGAGGACAAATAAGCCGGCAAATGTGTATAGTGTAATGTTATAGCCGGAGGTAGTTTCACGCAACACCGAGATCAGCATCGGACCGGCAATACCGGCAAAGCCCCACGCGGTAAGAATGCGACCATGAATAGCACTGAGTGCTTTGGTACCGAAGAGATCGCTCAAGTAAGCGGGCATGCAACTGAAGCCACCGCCGTAGCAGGTGATAATCAAGAATACCAAGGCTTGGAATACGAAGGGAGTATCGGTGTTAGCCAGCATAGCGAAGGCGCCGATTTCCAAAAGGAAGAAGAGGGCATAGGTGATACCGCGACCGAGGTAGTCGGAGATGGTGGACCATACAATGCGACCACCCCCGTTTAACAGTCCGATAAGACCGACCATAGAAGCAGCTTGCGTCGGTGTCATGCCTACTACTTCTTGGGCCATCGGCGAGGCAACAGCCAGAAGACCGATACCGCAGGTGATGTTAATGAAGAATACCCACCACAGTGCGGAGAACTGCCAGGTGCGCATAGCATCATGAGCGGTCATGCCACGCTGTAACAAACGAGATTCCGGTTTGTTAGCATCTATTGCAGGCGGTTTGAGGTACAGCGAAGATAGGGCCATAACGATGATATAGGCACAACCCAGTACCAAGAAGGTATTAATTAAGCCATAGTTGACAGTAAGATACTGCATAAGGGGACCGGCGAGAAGCGCGGCAAAGCCGAAGCCCATAATAGCCAGGCCTGTGGCAAAACCACGATTGCGAGGGAAGTACTTTACCAGTGTAGATACAGGAGTGATGTAGCCAACGCCAAGGCCGATACCGCCGATGACACCATAGAAGATATACAAGAGAGTTAAGCTATGCTGCGTTAATGCGTAAGCGGTTCCGAGCATGCCGATACCGAAGAAGCAAGTGGATAGAAGACCGCTTTTCTTCGGGCCGATTTTTTCCGCAAAGCTACCCAGTAGACCGGCGGAGAGGCCTAAAAACAGAATAGCCAAGGAGAAGGTCCAGGTGGTTTCCTTTAAGGACCAACCCATAGCGGCCATGATAGGCCGAGTCAATACACTCCAGGCGTAAACGCTGCCGATGCAAATGTGAATGCCCACGGCAGCGAGGGCGATAAGCCAACGATTTCTCATAATTTCATCCCTTTCTGTACGTCCCTCGAGTGACTCAGATACAAAAAGACCGCCTGAGCTCCTCGAAAGGGTGCCCAGACGGTCGGCAATACAAAGCGGTTACAGTACATGTGGTCAATTCCACTTATCCGTCAGCACTGTAGGCTTACTAATGATGGAATCATTATAACATACATGTATCGCTTGTCAACGTACAAATCGATAATTTTCGATTATCAATGGTATGTATAAATTAGATGTAGTTACTATAGACAATAACTGTAGGCAATACCTATAGGTAGTAACTACAGACAGTAACTACAGGCAATAACCATAGTCTGCTGTCGCCGTTAACCTAATAGGTGAGTTAGGTTAGCGTTAAATACGGTTAGACGAACCAAGTACATCTTTAATCTTATGCTGTACCATACCTTTGATGGCATCACGAGCCGGTCCTAAGTATTTGCGAGGATCGAATTCGCCGGGGTTTTTGGTAAGGTATTCGCGTACGGTAGCCGTCATAGCCAGGCGCAAGTCGGTGTCGATGTTAATTTTGCAAACAGCCATGGAAGCGGCTTTGCGAAGCATTTCTTCCGGAACGCCTTGGGCTCCCGGAATGTCACCGCCGAATTCATTGCATTTTTTTACAAATTCCGGCAATACGCTGGAAGCACCGTGAAGTACAATCGGGAAGTCCGGTAATAATTTACCTACTTTTTCCAAACGGTCAAAGTCGAGGTACGGCGTGCCCTTGAACTTGTAAGCGCCGTGGCTGGTACCGATAGCGATAGCTAAGGAGTCAACGCCGGTGAGGTGTACAAATTCGGCGGCCTGTTCCGGATCGGTGAAGATAGCATCGTTGGCAGACACATTCACGTCATCTTCTACACCTGCTAAACGGCCGAGTTCGGCTTCGACAACAACACCGTGAGCATGTGCGTATTCAACTACTTTTTTAGTGAGAGCAACGTTTTCTTTGAAATCGTATTTGGATCCGTCGATCATAACGGATGTAAAGCCGCCGTCGATGCAGTCTTTGCAAAGCTCGAAGGTGTCACCGTGGTCGAGATGTAAGGCAATCGGTAAATCCGTATCGGCTAAAGCAGCTTCTACCAATTTAATCAAGTAGATGTGCTTAGCATATTTACGGGCACCAGCGGACACCTGCAAAATTAACGGGGACTGTTCTTCTTTGGCAGCATCGACAATCCCTTGAACGATTTCCATATTATTAACATTAAAGGCACCGATAGCATAGCCGCCTTTATAGGCTTTTTCAAACATTTCTTTAGTAGATACTAATGGCATTTGTTATTCCTCCTTGTAATCACCTAATGTAATGTTCCGCTCACAGTTCGCGTGATGTCGGGATAGATTAGGTACCAGTGATACTGCTTCATGCAGTGTATTCTACTGTTAGTATAGCAAGAAGATGGTAAGTCGGCTACTATGAATTGTATATAAAAAGCACCCGTAATGGGTGCTTACGTTGTAGGCGCTGCGTTGTTGTGGGACTTAATCGTTCCCAAGTGCGCTTGTAATAAGGGTTTCCATGCGTCGGGAATAGGTGCGGTCAGAGAAATATACGCTCCCGTCATGGGATGGACAAATTGCAGCCCGCCGGCGTGTAAGGCCTGGGTAGTCAGTAAATCCGTAGACCCGCCGTAAATATCATCACCTAAAAGAGGAAAGCCCAGGTGTGCCATGTGAACGCGAATTTGATGTGTACGTCCCGTATGCAATAGGAAACGCACATAAGAAAGGCGCTGTCCGTGGGCCAGGCATTCGATGTCGGTGTGAGCCCATTTGCCGGTTAGTGCGCAACAGCGTTCGATGATGCTGCCGGCTTTGCGATCAATAGGCCAGTGAACGGTTAGTTTAGCAGCAGGAAAGTTACCGTCGCAAAGACCATCGTAAATTTTACGGAATGTCCCCCGTTTTTTGCTAAAACTGTGTTGCACGAAGGCATTTTTAGCAATGATAACCAGTCCGGAGGTATCCTTGTCCAATCGGTGTACCGGATGAAAGGCGGCATCGGCTTGACCGGTACTGTTGTAATAGGCGATGACGGCATTCGCTAAGGTATGATACCGTTCATCGGAAGTGGGATGCATCAACAGCCCGCCGGGCTTATTGATGACGAGCAGATGTTCATCTTCGAAAGCGATGCTCAGAGGGACGGACCAAGGCTCTATATGGCGCGGTGCTTCCAAGTAGACTTCGAGGCAATCGCCGCAGCTGAGAATCGTATCCCAGGTGCATGGCAGGCCGTTGCGCTGAAATCGTCCGTGTGTTCGCAGACGCCGCCGCATTGCTTGAGAAACGCCATGTTGTTTTACGGCATGATTGATAGAGATGCGCCTTTGATCCGGTGGTATAAAAATGGATAATAAAGGTTTCATAGTTTATACACTTTCTAACTTTTGGTAATACAATGCATACATTGTATCCTATCGCCGTAGCGGATACAAGCGGGAGCATGAAAAATTTTCATATCAATTTAAAAGGGTGTGGCGAATGGCTATTCGGCAATGGTACTTCATATGATATAATATCTGTATTCCGGTATAGTATAGGAATAAGAATTGACTATAGTATAGGAATATACAATGATTACAAAGTGAGGAGGCGTGAGAATGGCAAAGGATTGTTCATTTGACGTTGTGTCGGAAGTCAACATGCAGGAGGTGGACAACGCCGTCAATCAGGCGAAGAAGGAAATCGGTACGCGCTATGATTTTCGCGGCAGTAAGTCCGAGATTTCCCTCGACGGCGATACCATCAAAGTCGTTTCCGATGATGAGTATAAATTAAATGCAGTAATAGATGTAATAAAAGGAAAAATGGTAAAGCGCGGTGTGGCGTTGAAGAATTTGGACTACGGCAAGGTAGAACCGGCTTCGGGAGCTACGGTGCGTCAGGTGATTACGATTAAAAAAGGTATTTCTAAAGAAACTGCTAAAGAAGTCGTTAAGCTGATTAAGAATATGAAGCTTAAGGTGACGGCACAGATTATGGAAGATCAAGTGCGTGTAGCCGGCAAGGATAAGGATTCGTTGCAGGCTGTCATCGGTATGTTGAAACAGCAGGACTTGCCGGTTGAACTACAGTTTGTGAATTTCCGCTCGTAATCACGCATAGGGGGCAGCTCACAAGGGCTGCTTCTTTGCGTAAGGAGGTATAGTTGGACGTAGAAAATATGCGCGGAGGATACACGACCGGGTCATGTGCCACGGCCGGTATGAAGGCGGCATTGTTGGCACTTCTTGAAGAAGAGTATCCAAGTCGCGTGCAAATAGAAAATCCTCAAGGTCAGTGGATTGATGTACCGGTAAAGGCGGTGCGTCGTCTTAGTGATACCGTGGCGGAGGCCACCATCGTTAAGGATGGCGGTGATGATCCGGATGTAACACATGGCACAGATGTGGTGACTACGGTAACGCTTACCGATGACGGTGTTCTGCGGTTTCAAGCAGGACACGGTGTAGGGACAGTGACTAAAGAGGGATTGGCATTAGCGCCGGGAGAGCCGGCCATTAACCCCGGTCCTCGGGCGATGATGAAGCTGGTGTTTGATGCATATTGCAAGGCACCGCAAGGTGTTGTGGTAACGGTAAGTGTTCCCGAAGGCGAAGCACTGGCGAAAAAAACACTTAATGCCACGCTAGGCATTGAGGGCGGCATATCCATTATCGGTACGACGGGGATTGTGAAGCCCATGAGTGAAGAAGGATTTAAAAACTCGTTGGTACCACAGCTGCGAGTCATGTATGCGGCCGGTCATAGGACGGCTGTGTTAGTGCCGGGACGCATCGGACAGGAGTTGGCTAAAAATGTACTGGGCATTCCCGTAGAACGCCAAGCAGAGACGAGTAATTTTATCGGCTTCATGTTGGAACAATGCGTTAAGATTGGTTTTACTAAAGTGCTTATTATCGGTCACATCGGTAAAATTATTAAGCTGGCCAGCGGGAGCTTTCACACACATAACCGCATGAGTGACGGACGTATGGAAACGTTGGTAGCGTACGCGGCGTTAGACGGAGCTTCGCAGAAGGTGGCTCAAGAAATTATGGAGTGCCGTACGACAGAAGCAGCTATGCCTATTCTGGCACGGGAGCATCTGGAAAGCGTCTATCAGCGTGTGGCCGATCGGGCAGCGATGCGATCCGAACGCTATATTGCAGGTGAGGCCAAGGTAGGGATTATTATTGCTACCTTGGATGGAGATATTTTAGCGGTCAATGATACGGCCCAAGCTATCGGAGGTGAAGAAGGTTGGCACATACCCTCCGTATAATCGGAATCGGTCCGGGCAACCCCGACTATGTCGTGCCCATCGGTCTCAAACGAATTGCCGAGGCCAAGGTATTGGTAGGCAGCGAGCGTGCACTACAGGATTTTGCCCGTGACGGACAACAGTGTTATCCGGTGACAGGCAAGCTCAGTGAACTAGCCTTGTGGATTGAACAGCAGTTAACGCATGATGATGTTGTGGTGCTGGTTAGCGGCGATACAGGGTACTATAGTTTATTGCCGTATTTAAAGAAAAAATTTCCTACCTATCCGTTAGAGGTCATTCCCGGTATCAGCTCAATGACGTTTGCTTTTGCACGGCTCGGTGAAGTATGGCAGAATGCGGATTTGATGAGCTTTCACGGGCGCACTCCACCGGCGGATAAGCTGCGCTATGAAGAAGGGCGGACGTTGGGCTTTTTGACGGATAAGGAGCATAATCCGGCAGCGATTGCGCGGATTCTGATGGATGAACATGGCTGGCCGAAGGAAACAACGGCGGCTGCCTGTGAGCGCCTCAGCTATGAGGATGAACGTATTGAACGGGCCACGCTTGGCGATATTGCCGAGTTGCCCGGATTTTATCATTCAGTATTGGTGGTGATGGGATGAGACATTTTTTTGGAATTGATGATGACGAATTTATTCGCGGCGATGTACCGATGACGAAAAAGGAAATCCGTGCAATGGTGCTTAATGAAGCCCGCGTGCAGGAGGACAGTAGGGTGCTTGACGTCGGTGCCGGTACAGGATCGATTTCCATCGAAGCAGCTTTGGGGGCACCGAACGGTCACGTGTATGCCATTGAGCGTTTCGCTAAGGGCATCGAGCTTATTAAAGCAAACGCCGCTAAATTTAATGTGCATAATTTGACAGTGATTGAAGCCAAAGCGCCGGAGGGCATGGCTGACTTACCCCCGCTGGATGCGATTATTATCGGCGGCAGCGCCGGTGGTATGGGGGCTATTTTGGATGCATCGGAGCGATTGTTAAAAGACGGTGGTCGTTTGGTGGTTACCGCAGTGACTATGGAAACGGGGCACACGATATTAAAGAAACTAAAAGGGCGACCATTTACGTATGAAGGATTTCAGATGCAGGTAAACCGCTTTCGCAAGGCGGGACCGTATCATCTGCTGAATCCGTTGAGTCCGATTTTTATTGTTACGGCTGTAAAGCAGCCATAGGAGGTATAGAGCGTGGCACAGGTACATATTGTCGGCGCAGGCCCGGGAGATCCGGAGCTTATTACGCGCAAGGGATATCGTTTGGTTAGTGAAGCTGACATCGTTATTTATGCAGGATCGTTGGTAAATCCTGAAATTCTGCAGGCCTGCAAAGAAGGCTGTGAAATTCATAACAGTGCTATGATGAATTTGGATGAAGTATTGGCGGTTATGAAGAAGGGCGCTGCCGAAGGAAAAAGCATTGTTCGTCTTCATACCGGTGACCCGGCTATTTACGGCGCCATTCAAGAACAGATGGATGCGCTGGATGAGTTGGGAATCAGCTATGATGTGACGCCAGGCGTCAGTTCATTCTTGGCTACGGCAGCCGCGTTGAAACAAGAATATACATTGCCGAATGTATCCCAGACAGTTATCATTACACGTATGGAAGGTAGAACCCCGATGCCGCCGAAGGAAAAGCTGGCTTTATTGGCATCCCATGAAGCAACCATGTGCATTTTCCTCAGCGTGCAGATGATTGATAAGGTTGTGGAAGAGCTTATCGGCGGCGGTTACGCAAAAGAAACGCCGGTGGCCATTGTAGTCAAGGCATCGTGGCCGGATCAGCGGATTATCCGTGGTACATTGGAAACCATTGCGGATATTGTAGCCAAGGAAGGCGTACTTCGTCAGGCGATGATTGTTGTCAGCAAGGTACTGGACAGTGACTATGAGTTGTCCAAGCTGTACGACAAAGGCTTCAGCCATATGTATCGGAGTGCTAAGGAATGAGTGTGTTAACGGCAACGGAGACTGATAAAGAAAGTGGTAGCCGGTCACGGATTGCCATTATGGCCGTAACAGCTAAAGGGGCCGCCTTAGGTCAACAGGTGGCGGCACAATTGCGCCAGTCCGGCGATGCGGTGGTATGTTACGAAAAAAGCGGTCGCGAAAGCGGTGATGAGGCTATTGTGTATACTTCACTGAAGCCGATGATGGAGGAAATTTTTAATGGCTATGATCGGTTGCTCTTCATTATGGCCACCGGTATTGTGGTGCGCATGATTGCTCCTTATGTGGTGCATAAGTCATCGGATCCGGCCGTGGTTGTCATGGATGAAGGCGCTCATCATGCGATTAGTCTCTTGTCCGGGCATTTAGGCGGGGCCAATGAATGGACGGCAGAAATTGCGCAGATAGCCGGTGCCGATCCGGTGATAACTACAGCAACGGATGTCAATGGATTGCCGGCGCCGGATGTGTTGGCTCGCAAGCTGGGACTGGCTGTAGATGATTTTACGGATTTGCGTCATGTGAATGCTGCCATTGTAGCCGGTGAACCGGTGCGCTATTATTTGGATACTTCGCTGTCTGAGTTTGAGACGTATCGCGAACAGGCGATGGCTTACGGCATTAAGGTAGTCCCTTTTGACGGCGCAGCTTGTCAGGGCGACGATTTGCCGAGAAGCAACGGTGATAAGGCAAATCAGATTCAGAGAACAGACAGCGTAAAGAGTACCGGTGATAATGAGTGTGAGATAGTTGTGCGTATCATTATTACGGACCGCGTGATGACGGTAGCGAGTACGCAATTGTTTTTGCGACCTAAGACCATGACAGTGGGGATTGGCTGTCGTCGCGATACACCGGCAGAGATGATAGAAGCGGCTGTACTCGACTCACTGGCCAATTTAGGACGTTCGCCGAAGAGTGTTTACGGAGCTGCATCGGTGATTGTCAAGGCTGATGAAAAGGGGCTATTGGCAGCTATGAAACGATTGGGATGGCCCATTCAATTTTATACGCAAGAAGAAATGAAACCGCTCATTGCAGCGGCTGATATAGAAGAATCAAATTTTGTTAAACAGACGATAGGAGTAGGAAACGTATGCGAAACAACGGCAATGTTACTGGCCAAGAGCCGGGAATTATGGCAGAAAAAAACAGTGTATCCCAGAACCACGGTGGCAATAGCACGGGTACGGTAAAGGTAATTGGCATCGGACCGGGCAATGACGAATATATGACACCGCAGGCGCGGGAAGCTATTTTGGAAGCAGACCGTGTAGTAGGTTATTTAACGTACTTAGACTTGATTAAGGATTTGATTGCCGATAAGGAAACAGTGGGCACGGCAATGATGCAGGAAGTAGACCGTTGCCAACAGGCAATTGACTTGGCGTTAGAAGGTCATAAGGTTGTCGTTGTATCCAGTGGTGATCCGGGCATTTACGGTATGGCCGGTTTGGTTATGGAATTGGCTAACAAGGTTGATGCCGGCCGCCGTCCGAAGGTAGAAATTATTCCGGGACTGAGTGCAGTCAATGTGGCAGCATCCGTTTTGGGGGCACCGCTTATGCACGACTTTGCAGTTATCAGCCTCAGCGATTTGATGACTCCGTGGGAGCTTATCAAGAAACGTGCTGATTTATGCGCGGAAGGGGATATGGTTATTGCCCTGTACAATCCGCGCAGTAAAAAACGTGTTACCCATCTTGATGAAGTGCGCGAATTAGTATTGAAGCACCGCGATCCGAAGACGCCGGTAGGTATTGTACAAAAAGCGGGTCGTAAGGGGCAACATATCGTGATTTCCGATTTGGAACACTTTACTAAAGAAGAAGTCGATATGCAGACGTTGGTTATTATCGGCAACAGTCAGACGTATGTGGAAAACGGTCGCATGATTACGCCGCGTGGTTATAAATTATGATTTGGGTTATTGCCGGTACACTCGATGGACGGCGTCTTGCCGTGACTGTGCGTGAGCATACGAAAACGCCGGTCTTGGTATCTGTTGTCAGCCGGTATGGAGCAGAACTGGCGGCTCATGAGGGTATTGAAGTACATACCGGTAGACTGGATGAAGAAGCAATGAAGGCTCTGATTCGCGAGAAAAATATTAGTTTGCTTGTCGATGCCAGTCATCCTTATGCAGCAATCGTAACGGCTACTGCGCGCAGTGCTGCGGCGGCTGAAGGGATTCCGTTTGTTCGTTTTGAGCGAGCGGAGGTTCCTTTGCCGGCGTATGATAAGTTACATCATGTGTCGAATGAAGATGAAGCGGCTGCTCTGGCAGGAAAATTAGGCGATACTATATACCTCACGACGGGCAGTAAGACCATGCATATTTTTGCCAAGGCGGATGCATTGAAGAATAAAACGGTGTGGACCCGCGTGTTGCCGACAGCAGAGGTATTGACTATGATGGAAGAGCTGGGCGTATCACCGAAGCATATCATTGCTATGCAAGGACCGTTCAGTTATGATATGAATCGCATTATGTTTAGTGATACCAAAGCCGAAGTCGTAGTAATGAAGAATTCCGGTCTCGTAGGCGGATCCGATACGAAGTTGAAAGCGGCGATGGACCTGGGGCTGCATATTATCGTTATCGATCGCCCGCAGCCTGCGAAGGGGGCTACGACGATAACATCGGCTGATGAATGTATTGATTTATGGGAGGATAGAGTAAATGGACTATGTAAAAAATCCTAAAGCCATTGAAGATAAAAGTATGGAGCTCATTTACCCGTACGTAAAAGACTTGGGTTTAACAGAGGATGAAGTGCGCGTTTATTCGCGTACGATTCATGCATCCGGCGATGTGGAGTATGCGCAGTTGGTGCGCACTAGTCCTGATGCGGTAGCAAAGGGCATCGAAGCATTGAACAAGGGAGCGCATATTTATTGTGACGTAGAAATGGTGCGCACCGGTATCAACAAACCGGCGTTGGCATTGCGCGGCAGTGAAGTGCACTGCTTGATTAAGGATCCAAAAGTAGCGGAGCTGGCAAAAGAATTGGGCGTTACTCGTTCTATTGCGGCTATGCGCACCTTCGGCAAGCAGTTGAATGGACAGATTGTGGCTATTGGCAACGCACCGACCGCTCTTTATGAAGTATTGCGGTTAGCCTTGGAAGAAGGGGTACGTCCGGCACTTATCGTAGGTATCCCGGTAGGCTTTGTTGGCGCCGCGGAATCCAAGGATTACTTAATGGAAGTATCGCCGGTGCCGTATATTACGGTAAAAGGGAACAAAGGCGGCAGTCCGATTGCGGCTTCTGTTATTAATGCGCTTTTATATACCAATGTTAAGCGCGATACGATGTTATTTGTACAGGGAGACGAGAAGAAATAAAATGACCGGAACAGCAAAGACGCGTAATGCGTGGCGTATGACGGTAGTTCTCGTGTTTTTAGGGGCTGCCTTGGCAGCCCTTGTGCTGTCTATGGCCTTTGGTTCGGCGGACATTACCATTGCTAAGATTTGGCATACGCTGTGGAGTCCCACGTTACGGGATACGCAAGATATGGTTATCTGGAACATTCGCTTCCCTCGCAACATTGTAGCGGCTTTGGTAGGCGCTAACCTTGCTGTGGCCGGAGCTATCTTGCAAGCAGTGATGAAAAATCCCTTGGCGGATCCGCAGATTGTAGGCGTTTCATCGGGGGCCGGCTTGGCAGGCGTTATTATTTTGATTTTATTTCCCAGCTGGGAATATTTGGTGCCGATGGTAGCTTTTGTCGGTGCTTTGGCAGCTGCTCTCATGGTGTATGCGTTGGCATGGCGTAACGGCATCCGACCGACGCGTATTATTTTAGCCGGTGTGGCGGTAGCGGCCTTTTTGGGATCGGGGATTTCGGCGTTACTGGTGTTCTACGGTGATCGCGTACAGGGAGCCCTTCTTTGGATGGTAGGCGGCTTATCGGCGCGCAGCTGGCCACAGGTGTATGTGTTGGCTCCTTACACGGTGGTAGGTCTTATTCTTGCCTTCTTGGGCAGTCGGCGGCTTACCATATTGTCGTTGGGCGATGAAACGGCTAAGGGATTGGGCTTGCCCGTGGAACAAACTCGCTTTATGATGACGGCTGTAGCCGCTTTTTTAGCAGCCAGTGCAGTCAGTGTGGCGGGCCTAATCGGTTTTGTGGGACTCGTTATTCCTCATATTGCCCGTATGATTATCGGTACGGAGTATCGCTTTTTATTGCCCGGATCTGCATTTTTAGGGGCAGCCGTACTTGTTGTCAGCGATACGCTGGGACGAGTTCTGTTTAGTCCTGTAGAGGTACCGGTAGGAATCATCATGGCCTTTTTCGGAGCGCCATTCTTCTTGTGGCTGTTAAGGAGGGATGCGTAATGCCGATGACGGAGCCGGTAATTACCGTTACGAATTTATCGTTGGCCTTTGGTGAAAAACAGGTACTTAAAGAAATCGATTGGACGGTAGAGCGTGGTAAAATTACAACGCTTATAGGGCCGAATGGTTGTGGTAAAAGTACCTTGCTTAAATCTATTGTAGGTACCTTGAAGCCACAGCAGGGAACGATCATGCTACAGGGAAAGCCCACATCTTCATGGGCAGCTAAGGAATTAGCCAAGCATATGGCATTTTTACCGCAAACACCGGAAATGCCAAAGGACATTACTGTGGAAGAATTGGTATACTGCGGTCGTTTTCCTCACCAAAATTGGTGGCGTAATACGGCCGGGGAAGATCGTCGTGCTGTAGAGGCAGCGATGGCGGCTACTAAAACATCGCACCTCAAGGAGCAACGGGTGAGTTCTTTATCCGGTGGCGAGCGGCAACGGGTGTGGATTGCTATGGCATTGGCCCAGGAGCCGACGGTGCTTCTTCTTGATGAACCTACAACGTATCTTGACATTAATCATCAGTTTGAGATTATGGAATTATTGCGACGCTTAAATGAAGAGCGAGGACTGACGGTTGTCATGGTACTTCATGAATTAAATCAAGCAGCACGTTACTCAGATGCTATTGCGGTTCTCAGTGGAGGTCACATGGTAGCGACCGGTTCACCGGACACAGTTATGACGGCAGAACTGTTGCGTACAGTATTTGCCGTGGACAGTACTATCGAACGGGAATCCGATGGGTCACCGTATGTAAAAATTCACGGACTGCTGTAAGTGATAAGTTGTTCGATAACAGACTATGTTTGATAATAGACTATACATAATAAAATCGGTATCTTTGGCGGTGGCCAATCATGTATAGACGCATGATGAGCTGTTGCGAGAGATACCGATTTTTATTTTTCGTTTAGTATTACCACTGATGTATGGTTACTTACGAGGAGAATCAAAGGGACTGATGTAAGGACGAGTGCCGTTTATGACCTCCTCTGACCATGGCATCATCAAAGAGGCGATGATTGTTTTTATCTCGTTGCACGTAGGGGACCAAGCCCTCGTTGCAATAGAACTTTAATGTTTGATAGGTTAAGCCGGTCATTTTACAAACCTCTGCCATTGTATACATGAGTGCACATCCGGTAATGACAATAAACTTGTCTCGCGGCAGGGCTTGTATGCTTTTCGCTGTTACAGCAAGTTAGCTACGGTGCTGTTGGGGCACTGCTGATCTGGGCTATGTTCGCTTGGGTATTCGGCTTGGCTGTGGGCATATCGCATGCGATAAATAAAAACGGTATTGTATCTTTGGTTGGCCCTAAGGCGCCGAGAGTAAGATACAATACCGTTTTTTGTTTGTTAGTAATTATCGTGTAACAACCAATGATAGAATAATTACTTACATACTATTTACTTATAGAGTAGTTGAAGGTGCAGATACGGCTTGAAGCAATTACAAGTTGTACGCATCTTTAATTAATTCATTCATAGCATCCGGCGTATGTAACCCCGGGTTTAAAAGGAAAAGATTTGATGGTAGATAAAATACCTTGCCGTTTTTAACAGCCTTTAGATTATTCCAAGCCGGGTTGCCGGTCATTTCCTTTTCCATAGTCTTGGTAATATCTTCCTTTTTGCCCATGGTAACGATGAAGATGACATCAGGATCATCTACCGCTAACGTTTCCAGTGAATAGGGAACTGTTTTAGCAGTGGAGTCGGCTAACTCTTTATGATTGAGGACCACATTATCCATGCCCAGTTCTTTTACCATAGAGGCAGTGATGGCTTTTTCTGTTTCGGCTGTCACCGCTTTGCCGGTAGCGCGCAATATGGCTACACGCGCCGGAGTCACATTGGTAAGCTTAGCCTTAGCAGCGGCGATACCGTCATTGTATTGCGCCACCACTGTTTTTGCTTTGTCCGGCTGACCTACAATATCGCCTAAAAATTCTATAAGAGGCACATTGTCCTTGATGCCGTCATAGGTGATAAGAATATAAGGAAGCTTATTCGACTGTAACTGCGATTCAAACTTAGCATGCTGATTGGAAAGACCCAATACTAAATCGGGTTTTAATGCCAACAGCTGTTCCATATTGATGGACGCCGTATGACCTAATGAGGGAAGCTTTTGCAGCTTATCGGATAAAACATCACTGGATTCTACCCGTGATACTGAAGTGCCGCCGACAGCATCAAGCATTTGCAAAATAGAATTGGACAGTACCGCAATACGTTCCGGCTTAGTGGGAATTGTGTACTGGGTGCCTTCATAAGTAACGGTGCGCGTAGCTTGTGACGCAGTAGAATCGGTCTTTCCGCAGCCGGCGATTACGGTGAGCAATCCGATGAGCAAAAGACCGAGGGCAATTAATTTTTTCATGAGCATTCACCATCCTTTGTAGTTAATATACGAATATTATTATACGGGTACGGGATGGGGCCTGCAACCCCGGAGAACGCAAAACGCCACAAGCAATGAAGTCTGTTGATGGTGAGGACATCATCGTTGTGGCGATGGCAATACGTATGAAATCGTAATGCGTAAGTGTATAGTGTACACAATTTTGCGCTGAACACGATGGGCATCGTGTATCAGAGTGTATCTCGTGTATCAGAGTGTATCAGTTATTTATTATCAGCTTGTAAGGCCTGCCATGCTTCATCGGCGTGGGCAGCAAAGATATCGCGAATCTTTTGATTTTCTCCCATGCCATGAATGTAGGTCCCTACTGTAAAGCCGGCGGCTTCCAGTTGTGATTTATGCGAATCCGGTTCATCACCGGCCATATCGTTGTTGGCATGATCGCCGGCTACCATCATCATCGGCATAAGGGTTACATGCTTGATGCCGTTGGCTTTCAGCTGAGGGATGATGTCGTCAAGACGAGGCCAACCTTCCACCGAGTAAACGTACACATTTTTTAGCCCCATGGAGTCAATGCGGTCCTGGATAACGGAATAATAGGCATTGGACGGATCCGGAGTGCCGTGAGCCATGATGAGGATAGCGTCGCTGGCAGTTTGTTGCGGGAACTGTGTGCGAAGTGCATCAAGCATAGTAACGATGTCGTCACGCTGCTCTTCTTGTCCCATCCAATAAAGAAGAGGCATGCCGATGGTCATTTTTTTGAAGTTATGCTTGTATTGATTATACACGGCAGTTTTGTAATTGTATTCAAGACCGGGAATCACATCCAACGTAGCCAAGGCCACACGGGTATAGCCTTCCTTTTGTAATTGATCAAGGGCTTCTTCCGGTGTAGGGTAGGTAATACCTTCATTAGCCTTGATGCGGTCTATAATGATATGCGATGTAAAAGCGGTTACTACCTTTGTGCCGGGATGTTGTGCTTTGATTTCTTCTATGGTAGCATCGATTGTTTTGGCACGGGTATCTTTAAATGTGGTGCCGAAACTCATGACTACAATCGCATCCTTGTTTGGTTTGGCTTGCATAGCCGCGTCAGGATTTACGTATGTGCGCAAGCCGATTTCGGTAGCTTCCAAGAGAGCCGGTGTGGCCGTCTTTACTTCCGAACTTAATTGATAAGCTGCGTTGACAGAGGTTCCCCAAGCACCTACACCGACTAAAGCAAATGCGGCAAAGGCAGCTGCTACAGTGTGTTTCATTTTTCGATTCATGTCGTTCACTCCTAAATACCTAATCTACTCACATAATTGTCATTCATAACGAATATGTATTTTGAAATACATGTTCGTTTGCCTTCATCATAACAAAGTGACTGAAAAGGGTCAACGGAAAAACGGTCTTTTACATAGAGTAATAACCAATCGTTATATCTACCAAGGTGTCTTTGTCTATGCGTAGTCAAGGACGCGTTTTTCTGCTATCATTAATTACGACTCATGTGTCATATAAAACTATAAAGGACATGGCTCAAGGAGGCATATATATGAATGAATTTGAAAGCGGCACGACAGCACGCGAAACGTCAGATACCGTTTATGAAGTTGTATTTACTCCGGTACTGGAACGACCGGAGTATCAAGGAGAACCAATTCACGGCAAATTATTGGCTTTGCGGGATGCAATGGGCGAAGAAGATTTTAATCGATATATTAATAGCTTGTTACGCATTACCTATAATGGCCGGGCGTTATGGCTGATTACGCGGAGTGAACGCAATCGCACCTTGATAGAAGGAAAGTACTTGCCGTTAATAGCTAAGATTTTCGATGTAGCTGCACCGCGCGTATTTTCACAGCCTTAAGAGAGAATACATTCTACTGTATGGGTTATACCGGGCAGAGTTTGCTGTGGACCGTACAGGAGAAGTTAATGATAATATTATCGTTTGGTGTAGCTGCGAAAACAGTGAAACAGTATGTGAACTATAAAAAAATAAATACAGATAAAGCCAGTAAAAACAAGGAATCTTGTGATAAATGCAACATTCTCTGTGATAGTCATTGATAATTTTATAAATGAGATAAATTCTCATTGACGAATTTAACAATGTACCGTATGATAAAGATACGAAATGAAAGATAACATTGTTATGCAAAGCTGCATGATAATAATCCATAACAGGTGGCAGTGAAGAAAAGTGACTCCACCATGATAGATAGGGATGACGTTGGTAGCTAGAGGACGACTGAAACGGAGGATAGTATGAACAAGAAAGGTATTATACTGGCAACATTTGGATCGATTTATGGTGAAGCCGTAGAAAAATCAGTAGGCTGCATGGAAGCCAAAATTCGTAAGACCTATCCGGAAGCAATAGTGCATCGCGTATTCTTAGCAGATGCCTTAATTGAAAAGTGGAATGAGAAATACGATAGAACTGTATGGGACTTGGAAGCAGCGATTGCGGACATGGCCGGTCAAGGCGTAAAAGATATTCATATTCTCCCCTTCACATTGGTGGCGGATCAGTGCTATCAGAAAATGCGCAAGACTATCGCTAAAATTAATTACGGAAATGACCGTGGTCTTCGCCTCAATGTAGGCAAGCCTTTATTGAGTTCGTTAGGCGTAAAAAACTACGCCGACGATTACGCCTCGACTATTGAAGCGATTATGAAGCATGTTAATATTCGGGCCCTCAATAAATCGGTATTGCTTATGGCCAACGGACAAAATCAATTAGAATTCAGTGCGTTGCAGCTAAAGTGTTTCTACGGAGCCGGACAAAATGTGGCTGTGTTTACGTCTAATGGATTTCCAAACTTTAAACAGGCATTGACCTTGTTAGAACGTTTGGATCATCATGAAGTCCTGGTGGTGCCGTTAGCACTGATTGGCTCCGAGCACCTGATGGATTTTCTTGGCGGTGAGCGTCCCGATTCGGTGGCATCGCTATTGACGGAAGAAGGCTATGGCGTATCTATTTGGAATGAAGGCTTAGGTGAAAATCCGTATATTCAAGACTTGTTCTTGAAGCATTTGACTCACTCTATCCGCATGGTGGAGCGTAGGCAGCAAACCGGTCGCGAAGCTGGCGAGAACGAGCGCCGCGCGTGTACGGCGTAAAGCAGTACGGACTCATACTACGCATGTAATTACGGATGTCGATCCCCGTTTTTGTCGCTAAGACAAGGCGGGGATTTTGTATATAAAGGGGGCTTTCCTATGAAACAAGCTATTGTTGTGGTTGCTTTTGGCACGACGGTACGGGCTGCCCGCAAGGCATGTATCGATCCTATTGTACAGCGTATTAAAGAGACATATAGCAATTATGATGTATATTTGGCATTTTCATCGCGTATTGTGGTAAAACGATTGCGCGATGCCGGTGAAGAAGCGATTACAGAGGCCGGTATGATGGAACGTCTCATTGAAGAAGGCTATACATCATTGTTTGTGCAACCTTTGCATTTTACAGGGGGCGCAGAATATGATAAATTAAAGCGGAGTATCTTAGCCTATGAAGGACAGGGGCAATTACGCACGGTTCGCGTCGGGCGCCCGTTGTTATTTTTCATGGGACAGGAGGAACACCCCGATGATTATGAAGCACTGATTGATACCTGCCTTAAGGCATTAATGGTGCCGCCGGAAGAAGGGGTACTCTTTGTCGGTCACGGCGGACTTAATGTAGGCAATGCTGCTTATTCGGTACTGCAGATGAAATTATGGCGTCGCGGATGGTGTAATGCACGAGTCATTACATTGGAATCCTATCCCACCTTGGAAGATACCGTACTGCCCTGGGAATGGGTGGATGGTAAGCGACCGTCGAAAATTCATGTGTATCCGTTACTATTAGTGGCAGGTGATCACATGTTAAATGACATGTTCGGCGATGAAGCGGATAGCATTGCGTCACGGTTGTATGCCGCCGGTTATGAGGTAGTAGAACATCGTCATGGTCTAGGCGAGTACCCGGCTATTGGAGATTTATATGTACAACATCTGGAGGATTGTTTGGCTAACAGGTATGAAGAACGATCGAAGCGTCGGCCGGTAATTCCTGATGTTAAATAATGACAAAAGATATTATATTTACAAGGAGTGAATACTATGAAAGGCAAATTGTACGGTATTGGTGTGGGTCCGGGAGATCCGGAATTGATGACGGTAAAGGCAGCACGCATTGTTGGTGAAGCCGATATTATCATCACCCCGAAAACAGAAAAGAAGGATGGATCGGTGGCCCTGAATATTGCTAAGCCGTATATTCAGGAGCATACGGAGATTGTACCGGTTGTCTTCCCGATGGTGTTGAATGATGATACGCAACAGGAAGGTTGGGAAGAAGCGCGAAATATTATCATCGGTTATTTGGAAGCCGGTAAGAATGTAGTGTTCCTTACCTTAGGTGACCCCATGTTTTACAGTACATACATGTATGTATATCGCTTGGTGGAAGGTACCGGCTATGATATCGAAACGATTCCGGGTGTTACCGCCTTTTGCGCCATCGGCTCTCACTTGGGATATCCTATTGTAGAAAAGGAAGAAGTCTTGGCTATCGTACCGGCAACGGCACCGAAAGAAAAAATCGATAAGGTGCTGGCAGTTGCGGACGATGCTGTTATCATGAAGGTATATCGCAACTTTAAAGAAGTACAGGATACACTGAAGAAACATGATATGGCGGATGATGCGGTGATGATTAGTCGCGTGGGTCTTGATGGTGAAGAAGTGTATCGCGGGCTTACAGATATGCCGTCCGACACAAAGCTTAATTACTTGTCTACAATCTTGGCAAAGCGCAAAGATAGATAAACATAGGGAGGTAGCGCCTTATGAGTAAGGAATACAAGATTCCGCGTATCGTTGTAGCCGGTACTAACTCCGGCGTGGGTAAGACGACGATAGTCGCAGGATTGTTAGCGGCACTGCGTGAACGCGGTATGAAGGCACAGCCCTTTAAAGTAGGTCCGGATTATATCGATCCGGGCTTTCATAAAGCGGCCAGCGGTGAAGAATGCTACAATCTTGATACATGGTTGGTGCCTCAAGAGCGAATGAAACCTTTTTTTGCCGATATGGCTAAGGAGGCTGATATTGCTATCATCGAAGGCGTTATGGGCCTTTATGATGGCGGCCGTGAAGGCGTAAGTTCTACGGCACAAATTGCCAAAGAATTGGCAGCGCCGGTAATTTTGGTCATTGATTGTAAAGCCATGGGTGAGAGTGTGGCGGCTATTGCTAAGGGATTTCGTGATTATGATAACGAAGTACATCTGGCAGGCGTGCTCCTTAATCGCATCGGTTCGGATAATCACGAGCATATGATTCGCAGTGCTATGGAGCGCTTGGGAATTCCCGTTATCGGTGCTATTCGCCGCGATGATCGTATGCATTCGCCGGAACGTCACTTGGGACTTACTCCGGTGACGGAGGTGGACCCGACGGATGCGATCACTACGATTAGAGAAGCCGTAAAAAGCATGGTCGATATGGATGCCTTGGAGTCTATCGCATGTAGTGCACCGGGATTGGTGGTAGCCGAAACATTGTCTGAACAAAAAATAAAACGTCGCGCTCGTATCGGTGTAGCCTATGATGAAGCCTTTTCATTTTACTATCCGGCCAGCTTGAAGGCGTTGGAAATGGCCGGTGCTACTATCGTACAGTTCAGTCCTTTGACGGATACCGCATTGCCTGAGGTAGACGCCCTTTTTTTCGGCGGTGGCTTTCCGGAAATGTTCCTGTCGCAGTTGGAACGCAATGAAGCTATGAAAGAAGCAATTCGCGAGGCAGCGGCAGCAGGTATGCCCATATACGCGGAGTGTGGCGGTTTAATGTACATGTGTCATAGTGTTGTTGATTTCAATGGCAACGAACTGCCTATGGTTGGTTTGGTGCCGGCTGTGTGCCGTATGCAAGATAAATTGCAAAAAGTGGGCTATGTGACGGCTACTGCATTGCAAGATACTTTGCTTGCACCGCAGGGAGTACGGTTACGAGGCCATGAATTTCATTTCTCTACCATGGAACCGATGACGGAAACGTTCCCGTGGGCGTTTCAATTTGAAGGTGGTCGCAAACCGGTAAATTATTCCGGTGGCTATGCTAAAAACAATATACTGGCTTCCTATTTACATTTAAACTTTGCCGGTAGCGATGAGGCCGCAGGTCGCTTTGTTGAGGCGGCAGCTCAATGGCGTAGGAACGTGGACACAGTAACGACAAAGTGAGGTAGTAATCATGGCTGAACGAGGTTTGATTTTAGTCAATACCGGTGAGGGTAAAGGAAAAACCACGGCCGCCTTAGGCTTGGCACTGCGAGCTGTGGGAGACGGCTTGCGGGTGTTGATCTTACAATTTATTAAGAGCGGCGGTGGCTACGGTGAATTAAAGGGTATTGCCCGATTAGGCGAGTCCATTGAAATTCGCCCGATGGGGAATGGCTTTGTCTATCATCGACAAGAGCAATCGGAAGAAGCGATGACGGCGCATAAAAAAGCAGCCGCCGAGGCATGGGCTATGCTGGAACGAGAAGTACAATCCGATGTGTGGGATATCATTATCATGGATGAGATTAATTACGCTATGAAGTTTGGCCTGGTGTCGGAAGAGAAGGTTCTTTCTATGCTGAAGGCGAAACCGGAACGCCTTCACGTTGTTTTGACGGGGCGTGATGCACCGGAGTCTATTATTGCGATAGCTGACACGGTGACCGAGATGCGAATGGTGAAGCATGCATACCAAAAAGGTATCAAAGCCATGAAGGGCATTGAGTTTTGAATGTATTGTACAAATGGATAGAAGATAGATATATACAGGTTGGATCGGTGATGAAGAGCACCGGTCCAGCCTTTTTCTATGATGCATTTTTAATATCGAAAAAATTAGAAATGCACCCTTGAAAATACCTTGGGACATGGTATAATTGAATTGTAGTAGGAGACACTAATATAAGAACTTGGTTGTATAAGAAAGTTCTTACTTAGGTATATTTTTATAATTCCAAGGGGGTTATTACAATGGCTTTAGTAAACTATGTAAAATCTGCAGACTTCAAAACTGAAAAACACGTTCCTGTTATTACTGCTCCGGATAAAGTAGCTGCCGGCGAAAAAGTTGAAATTCGTTTGGAAGTAGGCAAAGACATTGCACATCCGAACACTACGGAACATCATATTGCTTGGATTAAATTGTATTATGTAGAAGAAGGCACTACATTGCCGTATGAAGTAGCTCGCCTTGAATTCAATGTACATGGTGAAGCCGGTGCAGGCGCTAACGAAGGCCCTGTATTTGCTGAAGCAGCCGGTGTTGTTACGGCAACCTTCAAAAAATCCGGTAAATTGATTGCTACTTCCTACTGCAACATTCATGGCTTGTGGGAATCCGAAAAGGATATCGTAGTAGGCTAAGTTAAAACATAATAGAAGCATGCGTGCTTTTTAAAGAGAAAGGGGCGCACCGAGGTTTGTGAAAGAACTTATTTCGGTGCGTCCTTTTTTTATATCAGGGGATAATGCCTGGCATAAAAAGGTAGCAATAGGGACGTAGGGGTTCTACTACTTAGATTTGCTAAGGCCGACAATCTGTCATATAATAATCGTAATAAATGTTTTTCAATAACTAATCATAGGAAGAGGGAATGACATGAATAGTGAGAAGCTACTAGCCGAAGCCAAAGAGGTCGTTCGGGACTTAAGCGTTCGTGAATTGATTGAAGCATCCATTCATAACGGAGAAGGGACGTTCTCCGATCGGGGAGCTCTGTGTGTTACGACGGGGACCCACACGGGACGATCTCCGAAAGATAAGTTCATTGTCGATACGCCCTTAACCCATGATAGTGTGGACTGGGATAACAATCAGGCTTGTACGGAAGAAACATTTGACCGCCTTTATGCTAGATGTGAAGAGTACATTAAGAATCATCGTGTTTATGTAAAAAATGTTAAGGCCGGTGCTGATCCAAACTACCAGATTCGTGTTAAGTTTATCAACGAAATGGCCTGGCAGACAGTCTTTATTAGCCAGTTGTTTATCAAAACTGATGAACCGAGCACGGTGCCGGAGGACTTTACGGTTATTTCTTTGCCCAGCGTTATGGCGGACCCGGCTGTTGATGGCACAAATTCGGAAACATTCATTGTCCTCAACTTTGATAAGAGAATTGCCCTCATCGGTGGCGGTCTGTATGCGGGAGAATTGAAGAAATCCATCTTCTCCGTCATGAACTATATCCTTCCTCAAAAAGGCATTCTTTCCATGCATTGCTCCTGCAACGAAGGCAGTCAGGGCGACGTGGCTCTCTTCTTTGGCCTTTCCGGTACGGGCAAGACTACTCTTTCTGCGGATCCCGAGCGATCCCTCATCGGTGATGATGAACATGGTTGGGGTGATAATGGGGTCTTTAATGTTGAAGGTGGTTGCTATGCCAAGTGTATTGATTTGACAGAGGACAGTCAGCCGGAAATCTACGGTGCTATTCGCTTCGGTGCGGTAATGGAAAATGTTGTTATCGATGCGAAGACAGGCGTGCCTGATTTCAGTGATAGCACCATTACAGAAAATACTCGCGTAGCATATCCGATGGAGTACATTCCCAATGCTAAGATTCCCAGCTGTGCAGGTCAGCCTAAGAATATTATCCTTTTGACGGCTGATGCGTTTGGTGTGTTGCCTCCTATTTCAAAATTGACGAAGGAGCAGGCCATGTACCATTATTTGACGGGGTATACGAGCAAGGTAGCCGGTACCGAACGAGGCATTAAGGAACCGCAGGCTACGTTCTCTACTGCTTTCGGCGCGCCATTTCTTCCTCTACAGCCATTGGTGTATGCAAAGCTTTTAGGTGAACGGATTGTTCAGCATGATACGAATGTGTATCTTGTTAATACGGGCTGGAGCGGTGGTCCCTATGGTGTAGGGCAACGTATGAAGCTGGCGTACACGAGGGCTATGATTCATGCGGCCCTCGAGGGCGAGCTGGGGAAAGACGGTTGGACGACGATGCCGCTGTTTAATGCGGCTATTCCTAAATCTTGTCCTAATGTGCCGAGTGACATTCTTAATCCGCGCAATACATGGGCGGACAAGGATGCCTATGACGACATGGCGAAGAAGTTGGCCGGTCTCTTTAATGATAACTTTAAGAAGCTTTTTGAAGGCAAGGTTACCGAAGATATTGCGTCGGCAGGCCCTAAGCTCTAGAAAACTCTCTGATAGATAATTGTATAATTAAAAGAGTGCTCTATGATGTGTAGTCTTTACAGGACAATCAGTAAAGAGAAGATATCGCAAGGAGCACTCTTTTTTATGGACATATACGTATGGGCGTATAGGCTTAGAAAGGTAAACGTAGGAAAGTGACGATCAATGAATTTAAATGCACTGAAAGGAGGCAATCATGATGATGAGCGAAGAGGAATGGGAGCACCTGTTAGCTATTCGGACATCCGGTCGAGATGACAGCCGTTCCGATGGTGAACATCATCCTTATGAACCGACGGATTACTGCGTCCTGGAACGATTGGCTAACAGTGGACTGATTCGCAAAAAGAATATGCTCATCGACTACGGCAGCGGTAAGGGGAGAGTAAGTATTTTTCTGGCCTATCAGATAGGGTGTCGTTCTATTGGTGTAGAATACGATGAACGCCTCTTTCAGAAGGCAATGATTAACGCCGAGAGTCGGGCTGCACGGCAACGGGTTTCCTTTGTCCTCGGTGATGCGGCAACGTATGTGCTTCCGGACGAAGCGGATTGCTGTTTTTTCTTTAATCCCTTTGCGCTGCATACACTAAAACGAGTTCTGGGAAATATCTTCGATTCCTTGCAGCGAGTACCGCGACCATTACGCCTCTTTTTCTATTATCCCTATAAAGATGTGGAGCGTTTTCTAAATCAGCATTGGCGCCTTGATGCCGGAGAGCCGGTAGACTGTAGGGATCTTTTTGACGGAAACGATGAAAGAGAAAAAATCTTGGTCTATTCGGTTCGAACGATGCAAGGTTGTGATTTGCTAGTTGGGCATTGAGTATCAGCATTAGTAGGAAGCTATGGAAATTCTACGCATATATAGAATCAATCGTTCACGATATAGAAAATGCGTTAATCTCTGACGGATAGAGTAGTATTGACAAAGCAGGTGTTCTATAATACAATAACAAAGTATCATAGATGCGGTTGTGGTGGAATGGCAGACACGCTGTCTTCAGGCGGCAGTGCTTTCGGGCGTGCGGGTTCAACTCCCGCCAACCGCACCAAACTATAGTAAATATGCGGCTTACGAGATTTTCGTAAGCCGCTTTTTTTGCGTTTGACTACATTTTATCTTCAGGCGATTGACTACATTTTGACTACACCCTAAAATAGAGTTATAGGACAAAATGTGTTGGTCTAAGAGCCGATGGAATCAGTATT
>Cam_p2__coassemble_1020_pt1 | contig 34283 bp, 32 predicted proteins | sample Cam_p2__metabat2_low_PE_032 | metagenome-assembled genome bin Cam_p2 | reverse complement strand
TGCTAAGGATACTAACTAGAATGCTAAGGATACTAACTAGAATGCTAAGGATACTAACTAGAATGCTAAGGATACTGGTCGGAAGGTGAAGTATATCAACCAGAGGGTGAAGGATACTAACCGGAAAATAAAGGGACACGAAAGATACTACTGGAAGGTCAAAGACGCTGGCTAGCATGTGATGGATGCTAGATTGAACGTGATGGATACCGGCTTGTGCGTGAAGGATAGTGGCTAGGATACGAGTGTGGCGTTAGCTTAGCGTATAGATGAATCGCGTTATTGAATAGCGAAGTGTTGTCTATATGCTACTAATGTGGTACGATTAATGACATAGACGTGATTAATTACGGGCTTTGGCTTTGCTAAAGCCCGTTTTGGCGTGACTGAAAAAGAGTGGCTAGTCGAAGGGAAGACTGGGCAACTATTACGAAAGGTCTTGTAATATAGAATGAAAGAAATCACAGAGTTACTGCAAGCGTATCCGGCTTTTAAAGAAGCTGAGGCTGCGATTGCATCAACAAAGAAACATTTAATATATGGATTGGGCGGTTCGCAAAAGACATTCCTGTATAGCCGAGCTATGATTGATTACGGTCAGCGTCCGACGATTGTTGTCGTCCATGATAAAGAGCATCGAGAGCAGTGGGAACGGGACTTGGCATGTTTGCTACCGGACGTGCCGGTCATGTCTTTTCCGGTAACCGAGTCAGTAAGTTTTGCCGTATCGGCACGAAGTTTGGAACATCACGCAGCGCAAATGCGAGCACTTGGCTCCTTAGTCATGAATAAACCGGTGGTAATTATTGCTACGGCAGAGGAAGCAGCTCAACGATTGCCCGAACCGGAACAGGTGCAAAGCAATGTCATTGTTTTTTCGGTAGATGATACCATTGACCGTGACGATATGTTGGAACGGTTGGTAGGAATGGGATATGAGCGAACCGATCAAGTGGAACAACGCGGGCATTTTAGTGTACGCGGAGATATTGTAGATATGTTCCCGGTCAATAGTGAGGTACCGTATCGCATCGAATTCTTCGGTGATACTATTGATACGATTCGAAGTTTTTCTTTGGATACGCAACGTTCGTTAGAATCGATGGATAGCTGTTTGGTGGTGCCGTTGCGTACCGAAAATGAAGAGCGCAGTGCTACCTTACTTTCTTATGCGGCGCAGGGCCTTATCGTCTTTGATGAACCGGGACGTATTCAAGAGGCTTGGAAGAGCTTTATTAAAGAGGATCGAAGTCATCTCACCGATTTTTGCGACTGGTCGGAAGCAGTACGATCCATACGAAGCCAAGGAGAAATAGCCTTTACCTTTTTGCAGCAGCGATTGTCCGGACTCAGTGGCTATACCGGCATTGGAGTACAAGGGAAATCCATGACATCCTTTGAACGACAGATACCGTTATTGACAGATGAAATTAAGCAGTGGCAACGAAACGGACATCGCGTGATTATCGTCATGAATAACCAACAGCGACGAGAAGGGATTGAACGGGCACTTACAGAGGAAGGCATTCACTTTGATCGATCCCGACAGCCAATGGATCCGGAAGGTTCTGTTCTCATCATGCAGGGACTGTTGTCGGAAGGTTTCGAGCTGCCTCATTGTCGCCTGGTGGTAGTTACGGAAGGCAATATTTTTGGTCAGCAAAAAAGGAAGCTTCGCAAGAAGGCAGCCAAAGGGAGAGAGATTAATTACTTTACCGACTTAAAGGTTGGCGATTATGTGGTACACAGCGTGCATGGTATCGGGAAATATGTAGGGCTTAAGACAATCGAAACGGAAGGCATTCACAAGGATTATATTGAAATTGCGTATGCCGGTACGGATCGCCTCTTTTTGCCGGCGGACAATCTTGACCAACTGCAAAAATATATCGGCAATGAAGGAGAGACGCCGCGGATTCATAAAATGGGTGGCGGTGAATGGCGTAAAATTAAGAATAAGGCGCAAAAATCAATTGATGATTTGGCGGAGAAGCTGGTTGCGTTGTACGCACAGCGCGAAGTAGTGGAAGGCTTTGCCTTTTTACCAGATCAGCCGTGGCAACAGGAATTTGAAGATGCGTTTCCTTATGAGGAAACGGAAGATCAGCTGCAGGCAACGCGAGAAATTAAAGAGTCCATGGAAAAGCCGTATCCTATGGATCGATTGCTCTGCGGTGATGTAGGATTCGGCAAGACGGAAGTGGCGATGCGCGCTATTTTCAAAGCGATTATGAGCGGTAAACAGGTAGCGGTTTTGGTACCGACTACAGTATTGGCACAGCAGCATTTTCAAACCTTTTCCGATCGATTTACACCATTCGGCGCAAAAGTGGATGTGCTCAACCGATTCCGCAGTGTTAAAGAAAAACGGGAGATTATGCGACGCGCGGAAAGCGGCGAAGTGGATATTGTTATCGGCACACATGCACTGTTGAATAAAAAAATTCACTTTAAAGACCTGGGACTTCTCGTGGTGGATGAAGAACAACGCTTTGGCGTAGCACAGAAAGAAAAATGGAAGAGCTGGGCCACCAATATTGATGTGTTAACATTGAGTGCGACACCGATTCCGCGTACCCTTCATATGTCACTGGTGGGAGTGCGGGAAATGAGTGTTATTAATACACCGCCGGAAGAACGCTTGCCGGTGCAAACCTATGTGGTGGAATATGACATGCAGATTATTGTCGATGCGGTACGCCGCGAAATTCAGCGTGGTGGTCAGGTGTATTTTGTATATAATCGCGTACAATCCATTGAACATATGGCAGAACTGTTATCGCAGGCTATGCCGGATTTACGCTTTGCCATTGCCCACGGGCAGATGACTGGTTCACAAATGGAAGCCATTATGGTTGATTTTTATGAAGGCCATTACGATTTGTTGCTCTGCACGAGTATTATCGAAACAGGTCTTGATATTCCTAATGCCAATACAATTATTGTATATGATGCGGATCATCTGGGATTGTCACAGTTATACCAGATGCGTGGTCGCGTAGGGCGTTCGAGACGGCGAGCCTATGCGTACTTTATGTATCGTCCGGACAAAATGCTCAGTGAAGCGGCGGAAAAACGATTAAAGGCCATCGAAGAATTTACAGAGCTGGGGGCCGGCTTTAAATTAGCTATGCGCGATTTGGAAATACGCGGGGCCGGTAATCTGCTGGGCTCACAGCAGCACGGTAATATTGCTTCCGTCGGATTTGCTATGTATTGTACGATGCTAGAAGCGGCTATTGCCAAGGCACAGCACAAGGAAGAAGCACCTAAAGAAGTACCGGATCCGGTGATCGATCTTGAAATAGATGCTTTTATTGATGATGCATACATTCCGGACAGTGCACGGAAGATTACCTTGTACCAACGTCTGTTACATATTAAGACGCAGGAAGAACTCAATGATTTTACCGATGAATTAGTGGATCGCTTCGGTACACCGACACCGCCGGTGGATGCATTGCTTCGCTTGGCACGAGTAAGAGAAACAGCTCGTGCGTTAGGTCTTAAGAGCTTGGTATGGCGCGGACAAAGGCTGACATTGGTATGGGCGGATGACAGCAAAATGGCAGGCTGGGATATGGCAGCAGTTGACGAAGCCGTATGGAAACGTATAAAATTTACCGAAGGGAAGGACGGTAAAGCGACGACCCTGGTATATAATGTGTCCTCGTTGACGGGATCACGTATACCGATTGTAGAAAATTTGTTGACGGAATTGGAACGTCGTTAACGGTAAGAAAACGGAGGTACCGGATGAATCGATTCTTAAAGGGGGCTATGATTTTAACCATTGCCGGTATAGTGGTTAAAATTATGGGCGCTTTCAGTAAGGTCATATTGGCACGCATCCTAGGCGGTGAAGGCATTGGCTTGTATCAGATGGCCTATCCGATTTATCAGATTATTGTAAGTATAGCTACGGCAGGATTACCAGTGGCCATATCGATTATGGTGGCCGATAAATTGGCGAATAATGATGCGTTAGGCGTGCAGAAAATCCACCGCGTTTCCATGAGCCTGCTGGCCACGTTGGGGTTTGTATTCAGTGTGGCCATGTATTTTGCTACACCTCTCCTTATAGACAGGGGTGGCTTGGTAACAGATCCGCGAGCGTATTACGCCATTTTGGCATTGTCGCCATCTATTTTTGTGGTGACATTGCTCAGCTGCTTGCGCGGATATTTCCAGGGATTCCAAGACATGTTGCCGACGGGGATGTCCCAAGTATTTGAACAGCTGTTTCGAGTAACTGCGATGGTGGGCCTCGCATATTGGCTTTTGCCGAAGGGGCTTCACTGGGCAGCGGCCGGTGCCAGCTTGGCTACGCTGCCGGGCGTGACGGCAGGACTGTTGGTACTGCTTTACTTTTATCGACGCCAACGGAAGGTGCGACAGGAATTACTGATAACACAAAATCCACAGGCAACAACGGAAACGGCGCTAGCCATTATGAAACGGTTGATTATTTTGGCCATTCCCGTATCTATGGCGAACATTATGATGCCGATTGTTTCGGGCATTGATTTAGGCGTTGTGCCGCGGCGCTTGGTGGAGGCGGGTTACACCGTTCGAGAAGCGACCACCTTGTTCGGGTATTTGACGGGCATGGCCACGTCATTGGTAAATCTGCCGGTGATCCTGACTACTTCGTTAGCGGCCAGCTTAGTGCCGGCTATATCGGAAGCCTATGCAAAGCGAAATATGGAGGAAATCAGGCAGCGTACACATATGGCAATGAAGATTGCCGCGTTGATTACCATCCCCGCTTTCGTTGGCCTTTGCGTGTTGGCTACACCGGTGTCGTCTATGCTGTATGCGACGCCGAATGCAGGAGGCCCGATTGCAGTCATGAGTCTTAGTATTTTTCTCTTGGGGATGCAGCAGGTTACTACCGGTGTCCTACAAGGGTTGGGACGAACGGCGATTCCTATGATTAATCTCATTGTCTGTACGATTTTAAAAATTCCCCTTAGCTGGTATTTGACGGCACAACCGGAATGGGGAATTAACGGCGCCGCGTGGTCGACGAATATTGACTTTGGTTTAGCGGCTGCTTTAAATATGATATTTGTCTACAAATACATTGGGTATCGACTGCCGCTGTTATTGATGATGAAAATTGCCTGTGCTGCACTGGCTATGGGTGGTGCGGCTATTGTGGTTTACTATATGGCACTGTCCTTAACGGGAAATGCAGTTGCCGTACTGTTAGCCATTGTAGGTGCCGTTGTCGTATACGGCGGCGCATTACTGCTGACAAAAGCATTGGAGAAGGAAGATATATATCATTTGCCGTTTATTGGAAAGCGATTACGTCGAAAGGAGAATGCGTAGTGGACTATGTGACATTGTTGCGTGATAAAGAATATATACAAGCCGATGATGCGGTATATGTAACATCGGCAGTGCGTATTGATCGCATGCCTTTCGATATGAGCGATGCTGTTCTTATCCGGGCTATTACGGCCGAAACTTGGCCAAGGGTAACAGAGGTGGTAACCTCACGTTTAGGCAAGGCGCGTCAACGAGTGTGGTTGGGAGTTGCGTCTCATGCGGAGCCAAGCGGGCAAGAGGAGTTGCTATGGATACCGGAAGATGAAACCACGGATGTGACGGCAATGGTAAAGCAGACGGAATATAGATGGTCACTGGTGGTGTTGCCTATGCAGAAAGAGGAAGATACCCCGTTTACACTGGCTCCCCTGCGTGATGTAGTGGCAGCATTGCGGGCACCGGATGGATGTCCTTGGGATCGACTGCAAACACACAGCACCTTGCGAAGATATTTATTGGAAGAAATCTACGAAGTGTTGGAAGCTATCGATAACGAAGATGTGGACAATTTACGGGAAGAGTTAGGCGATGTGCTATTACAGATTGTATTTCACGCACGCCTGGCGGAGGAAGCGGGACAATTCAGCTTGCAAGATGTGATCGATGATATTACGACTAAGATGATCCGCCGACATCCGCATGTATTTAACCGCACGGACAGCAAAGGGGCGGCAACGGCCGTATTGTCCTGGGAAGCTTTGAAAGCACAGGAACGCGGTCATGAACGGCGCGGTCTTTTAGATGGTGTTTCCAAAGGGTTGCCGGCACTTCTGCGCGCTCAGAAGCTACAGGAAAAAGTCGCCAAAGTAGGATTTGACTGGGATTCGGTAGAGCCGGTATGGAATAAATTTTACGAAGAAATTGATGAATTTAAAGAAGCTGTAGCGGCGGGAGACCGCAAAAATGCCGAATTGGAAGCGGGAGATGTGCTTTTTTCCTTGATTAATCTGTTGAGATGGTATAAAATAGGCGGTGAAAATGCACTGAACCGCACCAATACTAAGTTTTACCGACGTTTTTCATATGTCGAGCACTGTGTCCGAAGCAGTAATACATCGTGGGATGAATTAACCCTGGCTGAATTGGATTCGTATTGGGATGCAGCTAAGGTGAACGAGAGAAGTCATTCTGTGTAACTTGTGGCAAGCCGCAAGATGGCATTTGAATGGATATATTCAAATTTTTAAGGAGGTTCTGTCATGAACAAAACAGAATTAATCGCAAGCGTAGCTCAGAAAACGGATTTAACTAAGAAAGATGCTGAAAAAGCAGTTAAAGCTGTTTTCGATACTGTTGCTGAAGAATTGGCAAAAGGCGAAAAAGTACAGGTAATCGGTTTCGGTACGTTCGAAGTACGTGAACGCCAGGCTCGCGAAGGCCGCAATCCGCAGACTAACGAAGTAATCAAAATCGAAGCTTCCAAATCCCCTGCGTTCAAAGCCGGCAAACAGTTGAAGGAATTAGTTAACAACAAATAATATGCGTTAACGCTAACCGCAAACTTCGGTTCAACAAGATCCGTGTAAGGATATACGCGAAGGACTGTAGCAGCATTCGACATGTACGAAGGCTGTTGCAGTCTTTTTTATATTACTCCTCGGTCTTAGATGTGGTATAATAAGCCGATAGGAGAAGGAGATTAGTATGCGTGATACGAAGAAACATCGAAAGGTGCTCATCGTGTCGGCGTCCATAGGGACGGGGCACACACAGGCAGCACGGGCTATAGAAGAATATTGGATGCAACAAAGTCCCGATACGGAAATTACGCATGTTGACTTTTTGGCGACAGATACCTTATCGTTCGATAATTTGCTGAAGGAAACATACATCAAGATGATTGACGTATTTCCCATGATGTATGATTTGGTGTATCGCTTTTCCCAAGGTGAGCGCAAGGGTGGTATGATCCAAACTGTATTGTCTTGGTTGTTAAAACGTCGTATGTTACGCCTTATTCGGCAAGAGTCACCGGACGTTGTGATTTTTACCCATCCGTTTCCTTGTGGCGCTGCGTGTATATTGAAACGACAAAACCTTATCGACGTGCCGCTTATCGGAGTAATTACTGACTTTGCGGTGCATCAGTTTTGGGTATATCCACAGCTGGACGCGTACTATGTGGGTACGGAGGTTATGGTGGATGAGTTGGTGAAAGCCGGCATTGATTGTAGTAAGATTCACGTTACGGGGATTCCCGTGCGACGTCATTTCTTTGATAAAGCGATTGCGCAGTATGCGCTGACAAAACCGGTACGGGTTCTCGTGATGGGCGGCGGACTGGGATTGGGATCATTGGAAAGTGCCGTGCAGCGTCTTGACGAGGTAGCGGCCATTGATGAATTTACCGTGGTTACCGGTCGTAATACAAGTCTTTACGAAGCATTGCTGGATATGAAAGAGCGCATGCAAACGCCGGTGCGCGTATACGGTTATACGACAGATATTCCTGAGTTGATGGCAGAGGCAGCCTTACTGGTAACCAAGCCGGGGGCACTGACTTGCATGGAAGCCGTTACCGTAGGTATTCCTATGGTTTTCTTCAATGCTATTCCGGGACAAGAGGAAGCTAATGCCTTATTATTGGAACAAAAGGGTTGCGCTCGTTGGGCCAGAGATATTCACAATCTAGAAGATGTAGTGACGGCGCTGCTTATCAATCCGGAGCGACTGCAAAATATGTCGCAACAGGCACGCGCCTGGCATGTGGACGGCGCAGCTAACATCGTATCCTCTGTAGAGGCGATGCTGTCGGCAAAATGCACATTCGAAACCATCGGCGATTTACAAGAAAACACCCCGCAAGGGTAGTGACGTAGATATCATAGTGACTATCATGGTAACAAATCGGTTACCGGATAGGGGATATCAGTCACACCCGGCGGGGTGTTTTGTGCTAAGTAAGCGGGGAATTACAGTTCCGACGCGTCGAAGCGAGCAATATTTTCTTGGCGAATATCGCGTAAGTTAGCAAGCAAATCATCACTGGCGGCAAAGCGCGCAAAGAGTTGCCCGAAATAATGGGAGTCCTCTAAGGTTACGCTCCATTGATACGAATCATTTTCATCATATACAGAAAAAATAATCGGGCTGTCCAGGTCAGTCGGCACATTGCCGTTATCATCGGTGATTGTTGCGTAGGTACCGTCATCATCCAATTGATAGAACAGTACTTCTCTATCATCGATTTCTACTAACTCAAAACCCATTTCTTCATAAAACGATCCAACCGCGTCGCTGTCCATAATTTCCTCCTTATTGTCATGCACATATGAAAACGACTGAATGTCGCTGTGTAATTACCCCTATTGTACTTAAAAGAGGAAACAAATGTCAAATTGAGAAATATAGTTAACGATTTCTAGGAAGTAGTATATAATGGTAAGACATACGAAAGACATGGGAGGTACGACAGGATGAACGTTATCAGTTTACAAGAAGTAGAAAAATCATACGGTACGCGGCTGCTCTTTAAGGATGCATCCATGACAATTACCACGGAGCAACGCATCGGGCTTATCGGTGTAAACGGTACGGGTAAATCTACGTTCCTCAAACTATTGGCCGGAGTTATGGAGCCTGACAAGGGAAGCATCGAGAGAAACGGGAAAGCGTCGGTGTATTATTTACCGCAGGCTCCGCAGTTTGATGAAGAGGCCAGCTTACTGGAAAATATTTTTCTCGCCGATCACCCGTTACTAAAATTGGTTCGTGAGTTTGAAAGGCAAAGTAAGATTGATGCTACATCACCGGCTTATGTGAAGTTATTAAATCGCATGGATGCCGAGGATGGATGGTCTGTAGAACAGCAGGCGCGGACGATTCTAACTAAGCTGGGACTGGGTGATGTGGAACGACCGGTACGCCTGTTATCCGGTGGGGAACGTCGGCGACTGGCTTTGGGGCAGGCACTGCTATATCCGTGCGATATTTTATTATTGGACGAACCGACTAACCATTTGGATGAAGCCAGCATTGATTGGTTGGAAAAATATTTATTGGCGCGATCCGGCGGATTCGTGTTGAGTACACACGATCGTTATTTCTTGGATGCCGTATGCAATAGTATTTTAGAATTGGATAACCGTCGCTTTTATCGCTATGAAGGATCCTATGAAACCTTTTTGGAATTGAAAGCGGACCGTGAAGCGCGAGAAGCGGCGGGAGAAGCAAAGCGAGCCAAGTTGCTAAGACATGAATTAGCGTGGGTACGCCGCGGTGCGCAGGCGCGCAGCACTAAACAAAAAGCGCGTTTACAGCGCTATGAAGCCTTGGCGGCTATGGAGAAATCGCGTCGTGTAGATACGCTGGATCCTATTGCTCTTAGCAGTCGTTTGGGAAAAACCATATTTGATATGGAACATCTTACCTTTGCCTTTGACGATAGACCAATTGTAACCGATTTTACATATCATGTGGTGAAGCATGATCGCATCGGTATCGTAGGGCCGAACGGTATTGGTAAGTCTACCTTTATGAAGCTGTTGGATGGAACCTATACACCGCAAGAGGGAACCGTAGGGCGCGGTGAAACCGTTAAAATTGCTCATTTTACGCAGGAGCTACCACCTTTTGACGAAGATCAAAGAGTGCTTGACTACATTCGTGAAGACCATCGCTATATGGTGCTCAATGATGGTTCCACACTTAGTGCCGGACAGGTGCTGGAACGGTTCTTGTTTACACCGGAGTTGCATGGGGTGCCGCTGCGCAAGTTATCCGGTGGCGAACGGCGACGCTTATACTTGTTAAAGCTGCTCATGTCAGCACCGAATGTGTTATTGTTAGATGAACCTACTAATGATTTAGACATTCCTACATTAAGTGTACTGGAAGAATTTCTTGATTCCTTTGGCGGTGTAGTCATTACCGTATGCCATGATCGTTATTTTCTCGATCGTGTGGTAGATAAGTTGTTTGTTTTTGAAGGAAACGGTGCCGTGCGTATTTTCCATGGTTCGTATTCGGATTACAAGGAACAGGTGCCGGAGATACAGGACACGTTGGCAAAGCGCAATCGTCTTACGCAGACCAAAGGTGAAAAACCGACAACGCCGGGGAGTGGGGCATTCGAAAATAAAACTATTGCAGGAAATAGTTCCTCATCTGAAGAGGGAGCTATGCAAGTGGAAGCGCAGGATAAGGGGCAGGAAAAATCCGGTAGTAAGAAGCCCCTTAATTTGGCGGAACAGAAGGAACTGGAAGAGCTGGAAGGAAAAATTGCTGAAGGAGAGGGTCTAGTCAAGGCTTATGAAGCTATGCTGGTACAGCTGGCGGATGATTACGAAGCTTATGAACGAACGATAGTAGAAAAAGCAGACGCCGAAGAAAAGCTGGAGAGTGCAATGGAGCGATGGATGGAGCTATCGGAGCGAGCGTAATACATACACCTGTAAGCATATCTATGTGGACATTCTCAAAAATTTAACGATTCGTTGATTATTGATGGTTTTATTAAAAGCATAATTGAAATTACTTGTTTGAATAGTATATACTAAGATTAAGGAGATGGACTGATTTAAACAAGAAGATTTTTTGTTGATGTTTTTACACTTTCAAAAAGGGAGGAAGTTGCCATGAATAGTAACAATTGGGGTGGTAAACGCGCAGGTGCGGGCCGCAAAAAATCGTTGTTTGAACGGAAGGGTCGTACATTTCGCTTAACTGATGCAGAATTTTTAGAAGTAAAGCCGATGATTGAAGCGGTGCGGAAACGTACCGAAGAAGCTGCTATAGTGGCTATGAAATCTCGGCAGTAAACGTAGTACGAATAAACAAAAGGCTTACCTCGTAATGTGGGGTCAGCCTTTTGCGTTATATGGAAAGGGGGTATTGAGTTATAGTAGTCGTCTATATTACAATAAATACAGAATTATCGATGTAATGTCGGTAATCATTAATAGACTATGCGTGATAACCCTATTGGAAACAGCTAGGTTGTTGCTGGTGGTAAAACAGTGTATGTGACGTTGCTACATCACTTGTTGCCAAGGGGTACTAAGGAGGATTATATGAATACGAATACATATATTGCACTGGATCGATTGGGGACGGAGGAGGCCGTGACTCGTGTAGCCGCCGTTGTGGTAGATGGTGTCGGAACGGCTACGGATCCGGTTATTTTGGAAGGCAAGGCTGCGGACGTAGCTGATGTGATAGCTAAGGTAATTGCTACCGGTCATGAACGTTGGCAAAACTGGTTAGTTATGGAAAAGGCGGCAGCCGTATTTGCTAAGGAATATACGGACAGTGTTACTTACGGCGATGTAGCCGATTATATTGAAGGCTTTGTGAAGATGGACATGCTGGTGCTGACAGAATTTAATGCGCTGTTAGAGGCAGCGGACGAAGCTGTTAATCGCATGTTGGTACGCGTCTTGCGCGGCTTTATGAGTAAGCAACGTCAAATTATTATCGGCCTTACCGCACCGATTGAAGCGGATAGTGCGGAAGCCAATAAAGAACTGCTAGAATTGCTCGGTCTTTGTTAGATTGTAATAACTACTGCTGGGAGGTATGGGATGATGAAAGGGCCACAAGAGAGACGCCGCTGCTCATGGGCTGAGCGCAGTACGGAAGAATCAATATACCATGACACGGAATGGGGGGTGCCTACGCATGAGGACAGCACAATCTTTGAGTTTTTAGTTTTGGAAACTATGCAGGCCGGATTGAGTTGGACGATGATTATGAAACGTCGGGAAGGTATGCGTAAAGCCTTTGATGGTTTTGATTATCATAAGATTGCTGCTTATGATGATGAAAAAGAAGCGGCGTTATTGCAGAATCCGAACGTGATTCGCCATCGACTAAAAATAGCTTCCCTAAAAAAGAATGCCCGTGCATTTATGAAGGTACAGGAAGAGTTTGGCAGCTTTGCTGCGTATATCTGGGGATTTACTGATGGTAACACCATCGTTGGGCATTGGCAAAAGGAAGAAGATGCGCCGGCAACGACGGCTTTGTCGGATACAATCAGTAAGGACTTAAAGAAACGAGGCTTTACTTTTGTAGGCAGTACGATTGTGTATTCTTTTTTGCAAGCCATTGGTGTAGTAAATGATCATATCGTAAGTTGTCCGCGGTATCGTATGTTAGTACCCCCCGAGAATGAGTAGAGTCCAAGAATTAGCAGAGTCAGAGAAAGAGTAACGTATGCGTTATTTTAATTATGTATATACACACAATCATATACAGATGAATGGCTACATTTACCGAATCAGTACGTATCATTATAATTGGCATCCGGAGGTAGAGGTACTTATTGTACTGCAAGGCTCCGTAGAGGTTTGTCATGATGGCGATTATACGGTGCTGGAAGCAGATGATTGTATTATATTGTCGCCGCAATGCGGTCATGCAACATTGGCAATGACACCGGATACGATTGCGTTGGTATTGCATTTGCCACCGGAGATGATGACGGCGTATGATGCGGATTTTATGCAATATACATTTTGTGTGTACAGTGATAAAAACTCAAGGTACACGCGTCCTTTTGAAGCAATGCGACGATGGGGTGCCGAGTTTATGCGCTTAGGTGTCATTGCAGCAGCACGCCATCCGGATAGACAAGAAAGTCGTACGCCAAAGCAGCGTGAATTGCGTACTGGTTTATCTCCAATGGAAGCGATTACGGCAGAAGGTCTTATTATGCATGTGGCGCGTACAGTGATGGAACTGGTTATGCCCGTGCGCATTCGACCGGATGGGCACGCGCCGGCAGTTGCCAGAGAAGCTACGTTTGAAAAGATGATTGCTTACATCGATGCTAACTATACATCTCGTATCGAACTGAAGGATATTGCTGCCATTGGCGGTTACACCGAAGGCTATGCATCACAATTTTTTAAACGGCAATTGGGTATTTCCTTTATGGAATATGTTATGCGTATGCGACTTAGGGCTGCGGCAGTGGCATTGGTTAATTCGGAAGAACGAATTGTTACCATCGCCGGCGAATGTGGATTTACCGATGTAAAAGCGTTTAATACGATGTTTAGAAAACATTTTAGGACGACACCGTCCGCTTATCGCAGGACAGCTCGGCGTATAGCACGGCAAACAGCATTGCAGGATTGGAAGGAATACATAGCCGCCGATGATACATCGGTGCATCAAGTGTTGGAGCAATATATCCGTACCGGACTGACCGAGTATGGAACTGTGAAAGATAAAAATTATAGTCATGACAGGCAGCGCTGTAAAGAGTTAGAAGACTCCTTGGCGGATACAAAGGCAACATTGCAACAATTGTGGCAGCGGTTAGAAGACATTTCTAAAAAATAACGAATATACCGATTTTGTATATAGATATTGCGTATACTATTGAACGTAGGTATGAATATATAAGGAAAACACCGTAGGTAGTTAATCTACCGTACGGTGTTTTTTTATATAAACGGGGATGCCCCTTACTGATACGTGGTAGTGTTGAGAGGAAGTATGCTATAAACACATCCTTATTATCGGATAGAGGGATTTCAATAAATTCGTATAATGAAACACAGATACGATGCAGTACAGGTTAATCAGAGAGGAGCATTGCAATGGATGGTGTAACAATCACCCTGGCATTTCTAGTGTTTGCCATTATTATGTTTGTTTGGGAAAAGATTCCCTTGTCGATTACGGCGATGATAGTTGCGGTAGGTCTGGTGTTGACCGGCGTTATTACGCCAAAGGAAGCCTTTGCCGGTTTTGTAGACAGCAACGTACTTTTATTTATGGCTATGTTTATTGTAGGGGCCGCTTTCTTTGAAACCGGCATGGCCCAACAAGTAGGTGGCTTGGTAACTAAGTTTGCCAAAACGGAGCGCTTGCTCATCGTTGCGGTAATGACGATTACCGGTGTCATGTCCGGCTTCTTGTCGAATACGGGAACGGCCGCGGTATTGATACCGGTGGCAATCGGTTTGGCACAAAAGGCAGGCTTTAAAAAAGCAAAATTCTTGTTACCGTTGGTATTGGCATCGGCCATGGGTGGTAACCTTAGCCTCATCGGTGCGCCGGGAAATATGATTGCTCAATCCGGTTTGGCTAAGATTAATTTATCGTTTGGATTTTTTGATTACGCACTGATCGGTTTACCGGTATTGGTAGTGGGCATTATCTACTTTGTTCTTATCGGTTATAAATTGTTGCCTGACGAACCGACGCGGGAAACAGAAGACACCTATGAGGGAACGCCGGATTACAGTCATGTGCCGACATGGAAAAAATGGATGGCGGCGATTGTACTGGTGGCCACTATCGTAGGTATGATTTTTGAAAAGCAGTTAGGTGTAAAGCTGTACGTAACGGCTTGGATCGGTGCATTGGTTTTAGTAGCGACAAAGACCATCAGCGAAACAGCGGCGGTTAAATCGATAGACATGAAAACGATTTTGCTGTTTGTAGGTTCGTTGGCGTTAGCCGGAGCATTGGTTAAAACCGGTGCCGGTGCTGTAGTGGCCGATACGATTATTGGCATGCTTGGCGATCATCCGTCACCGTTCTTGCTGATGTCGGTTATCTTTATTCTGTCGGCAATTTTGACGAACTTCATGTCTAACACAGCCACAACAGCACTTTTAGTGCCCATTGGAATTTCGTTGGCTCAGCAAATGGGGGCAGATCCGAAAGCCGTGTTGATGGCTACCGTTATCGGTGGTTCCTGTGCATATGCTACGCCTATAGGTATGCCGGCCAATACGATGGTGTATAACATAGCAGGCTATACATTTATGGATTACATGAAAGCAGGGGCTCCGCTGATAGTTGTGTCCACCATTGTTTCATTGATTTTGTTACCTATATTCTTCCCCTTCTACCCGTAAGCGTGTATAGTAATACACAACAGGACTGATTTCAGCAAGTGTAATATAGCGTAATATGTTGCGGAACGTTTACTACAAATAAACTGAGTGCGTAGTAACGTAACGGGAAATGGGCATAGACGTGTGATTTTATCAAAGTATGAAAGTACAAAGAGTACTTACACATAACAGTAGATACGTAGTAGATAGTTAAAAAGTGAGTGTGCAAGGAGGCTTATAAGCTATGGAAAAGGAAAAACAAGTGCAGATCATGACACAGCAAATAGCTGATTTCGTCAGTTATATGGCGCGAGTGTTGCCGGATGATGTAGAGGCGAAAATTAAAGAATTGGCAGCCGATGAAAAGAATCCGTTAGCAAAAACAATTTACGAAACAATGAAGACAAATATGCAATTGGCTGCAGAGCTCAAGCGACCGTCTTGTCAGGATACCGGTGTGTTACAATATTGGGTAAAATGCGGATCTAATTATCCTTTAATCGGTGAACTGGAAGAGATTTTACGGGAAGCTACCTTTAAGGCAACGCAAGAAGCCCCGCTACGCCATAATTGCGTAGAAACCTTTGATGAATATAACACAGGTAAAAATATCGGTACCTCTGTACCCTATATCATGTGGGACATCGTGCCGGGCCGTGATGATGTGGAAATCTTCCCGTATATGGCCGGCGGTGGTTGCTCCTTGCCGGGAAGCGGTAAAACATTGATGCCCGGTGAAGGCTATGAAGGGGTAGCTAAATTTGTACTTGACCTCATGACTTCGTATGGTCTTAATGCATGTCCGCCACTGCTTGTGGGTGTTGGGGTAGCTACTTCGATTGATACGGCTGCATTATTTTCTAAGAAGGCATTGATGCGTCCGGTAAGCTCTAAGAATCCGAATGAAAAGGCAGCTTATATGGAACAGCTATTGGAAGATGGCATTAACAAATTACATTTAGGACCACAGGGTATGGGCGGCGACAAATCCGTCATGGGTGTAAATATCGAAAACGGTGCTCGTCATCCGTCGGTTATCAGTGTAGCCGTTAATGTAGGATGTTGGAACCATCGTCGTGGTCACTTGGTATTTACAAAAGACGGCGCATGTCAGGTATTGTCTCATAGCGGGGTGAAATTCTAATGGAAAAGAAAATTTTAACAACGCCTATTTCGGCAGCAGATTTAGAAGATATTAAAGCAGGCGATATTATTTATCTTACCGGGCACATAACGACATGTCGTGACGTAGCGCATCGCCGCTTGGTAGAATACGGCAGAAAGTTACCGGTGGATGTACGGGACGGTGCCATTTTACACGCCGGACCGATTGTGCGTAAGGTAGACGGCAGCGACGACCGTTATGAAATGGTATCGGTAGGACCGACAACAAGTATGCGTATGGAAAAATTCGAATACGAATTTGTAAAAGAAACCGGTGTGCGATTAATTGTCGGCAAAGGCGGTATGGGTCCCAATACGGAACGAGCTTGTCAGGAGTTTAAAGCTTTGCATTTGGTATTCCCGGCAGGTAATGCTGTATTGGCAGCAACGGAAGTAGAAGAAATCGAGTCGGCTAACTGGAAGGAATTAGGGATGCCGGAAACCTTGTGGACATGCCGGGTAAAAGAATTCGGGCCGCTTATCGTATCCATTGATACACATGGCAATAACTGGTTCGAACAGAAAAAGGTGGAATACAATGCCACCAAGGAAGAAGTCTTAGAAGATATTTATAAGCATGTGCAGTTTATAAAATAACAAATATCCGGTGTGATAATGGAGAGCCCTGTAAGGAGGATAGTGGTGCTTTCTATAGGAAGCACATATCCAAACAGGTAGGCAATCTATGTTGAAACCGCTCTTTTCGGAATCGTACCGAAAGGAGCGGTTTTTGCGACTTGTTCTTATTTTGCGAATTGCTTATAATAGGAGCATATGTGTCGGCACGCCTATGTTTGACAGGCGTAGCGTGAATAGGTATGAAAAAGGTTATGTGTATATGCAATCGGGAGGTAAATATGGCAAAAGAAATTAGCGTAGGTACAGTAGGGACAGCGGAAGTAGCGGTAACGGCAGTGAATACGGCGGATGTTATGGGCAGCGGTACACTACCGGTGTTTGCCACACCGGCAATGTGTGCATTAATGGAAAAGGCTGCCGTACGCGCAGTGGAAGATTTCATGGAAGACGGTGAAAGTACCGTAGGGATTAAGCTTGCGATTAGTCATGATGCGCCATCTCCATTAGGTGCCGAAATTACGGCCACCGCAACAATTACAGCAGTGGAAGGACGCAAAGTTTCTTTTGCCGTAGAGGCACGTGAAGGAGATCGAATCATCGGCAAAGGTACTCATGAACGTTTTATTATCGATTGCGAACGGTTTATGAACAAATTGAAAAAATAAAAATTATTGAGTACACGGATGGTGTGGCAGGTGGATATTTACCAAGTGTGATGGCTGTAGGCACCGAGATAAAATCCCGTGACGATTAATTCCTAACAAAAAAATAGGATTGTAAGTTGACGGCGATAGAAAAGTATTGTACTATACATTCATAAATTTTGTATCCTTGATTTTTGAGTGGGGTGTATATACTATGAATATTTTATTTAAGAATTTATTTGCTTACCAAGATGTGGGCTTACTTATCTATCGTTTGGGCTTTGGTGCATCGATGGCAGCACATGGCTATCTGAAGTTTGCCGGTGGCGAAGGAACCTTAACGGCGGTAGGAAGCATGCTTTCTATTTTTGGTATTACCGATGGCTTTTACACATTAGGTGTAATGGCAGCGGCTGCAGAACTGTTAGGCGGTATCTTACTTTTGCTCGGTCTATTGACTCGCTTTGGTGCGTTGTTAGTAGTAGGCACCTTAGTAGTGGCTACAGCGGTAGGCTTTAGCGGAGGCTTCATGAAGTGGGACTACCCGTCGCAGATGGGACTGGGGGCGTTGATGCTTCTCATTGCCGGTCCGGGACGATACAGTATCGATCGCTTTTTAATGCGTCGCTGATTCCGGCGTTGCCATGAGCACAGGCAGTTGCATATTTGTATGATATAATTCAAAACAAGGTATAGGACATAACAAAATGGGAGATATCGCATTTTGTTGTGTCCCTTTTTATTATCAATAGAAAAGAATAGTTGTCACTCGATAGAACAGAGTATTGTTTTATCATAGAGAGATGACTAAAATATATCTATTTTCATTTGTTGATGGAAATGGTATGATTAATGGAGATATTACTTAATCAGAAAGAAGATACCAATGAATAATACATACGTAACAATGATTCGCGGCGAGGTGCCGCAACACACGCCAGTGTGGTTTATGCGCCAAGCCGGTCGGAGTCAGGCCGAATACAGACGGATTAAAGCCAAATATTCCCTGTTTGAAATTACGCGCCAACCGGAGCTTTGTGCGTATATAACAAAGTTGCCGGTAGATGAGTACAATGTGGATGCGGCTATTTTGTATAAAGACATTATGACGCCGTTGGTACCTATCGGGGTGGATGTGGATATTAAAGCCGGTGTGGGACCGGTGATTGCTAATCCCATACGGTCCATGGAGGATGTGGCGAGGCTGCGCGCACTTGATGTAGAAGGCGAATTGCCGTATATGATAGAAACTATTCGCCTGTTAACGGAGGAAATGCTACAGGTACCGCTAATAGGTTTCGGTGGTGCGCCGTTTACCTTGGCCAGTTATATGATTGAAGGCGGTCCCTCCAAAAATTATAATAAGACGCGGCAAATGCTGGTATGTCGCCCAGATATTTGGGATGCGTTGATGGATAAGCTGACGCAGATGACGATTGCCTACTTGGGAGCGCAGATTAAGGCCGGTGCCGCAGCCATACAGATCTTTGATTCTTGGGTAGGGGCGGTTAACCGTGCCGAATACGAAGTGCGGATTTTTCCCTGGATGGAGCGGATTATCGGCACATTGAAACAGCAGTATCCGGAAGTGCCGATTACTATGTTCGGTGTCGGTACCGGACATTTGTTGTCGCTTTGGCGTAAGCTGCCGCTGGATGTAATCGGCTTAGATTGGCGTTGCACGGTGGCGGAAGCCAGCGAAATGGGAATTGCGCAGACCTTACAGGGCAATCTCGATCCGGCCTATTTGTTTGCGGATTGGCCGATTATCCGTCGAGAAATCGATCGGATTTTGGAAGAAGGAAAAGCACACGGCAAGCACATTTTTAATTTGGGTCACGGTGTTGTGCCCGAAGCCGATCCTGATGTGTTGAAGCGGATTACCGCATATGTACACGAGGTTACAGCAAAATAATGAAAGAACGAGATGAAACATCGCAGGTAGTGGGGCTGTTAGTTTTAGACTATGGCACTCCCTTGCGAGAAGAAGATATTATGCCGTATTACACGCATATACGGCGAGGCTATCCACCGACGGCGGCCGAAGTGGAACGATTGAAAAAAAGATATCGGGCCATCGGCGGTACATCGCCGTTGGCAGCGTTGACGGCGGCACAGGCGCAAGCACTGGTCGACGCATTGAATGCATCGACTACTACTGTGCGGTATCGGCTGTTTACAGGACATAAGCATTGCGCACCGTTCATAGAAGATGCGGTAACGGAAATGGCAGAGGCAGGTATTACGGAAGCGGCTACGATTGTTATGGCGCCGTATTTTTCCTTATTTTCTACCGCTGCCTATTTTGAACGTGCCCGTCGACGGGCAGCCCGTTATAGTTTGACATTACACGAAGTACAAGCGTGGAACGAAGAACCGGAATTTATACACTATTGGACGAATGCATTGGAGAAGACGCTGTCTACTACGGGCCGTGATGCATCGGTGGCCGTTATATTTACGGCACACAGTTTGCCGTATCATGTTATCCATATGGGGGATAGCTATCCGGCGTGTATCGAGGCGACGGCTAAGCGAGTGGCCGAAGCAGTAGGGCTTACCTCGTATCACATGGCGTGGCAAAGTGCCGGCGTACGCGGTGACTGGCTGACGCCGGATGTGGCGACGGTGACGAAAAAGGTAGCTGATGATCCGACTGTGCGCACGGTCGTATATGTGCCTATCGGTTTTGTATGCGACCATTTGGAAGTACTTTATGATAATGATATTGAATGTAAAGCCTTGTGCGATACATTGAATCTTGCATATACACGCGTAGATATGCCAAATACCAATGCTACATTTATAGAGGCTATGCATCGGGCGGTGTTACGCACGGGAATCGAACAACAGAGGTGATAGAATGAGTCGAGTGGCGGTGATTGGCGGAGGACTGACAGGTCTTTCCACTGCCTATTATCTGGCAAAGGAAAAGCCGAACTGGCAAATAGATGTATATGAAAAGGAAGCGCGTTTTGGCGGTAAAATAAAAACAAAGCGAGTAGACGGCTATGTGGTGGAAATCGGACCGGATTCGTATTTGGCCCGAAAGACAGCGATGACGGAACTCATTAACGATGTCGGTCTCGGTGATACGATTGTAGCAAATGCCACAGGGCAAGCGTATATTTACGACCGAACAAAAATGTATCCTATTCCGGGTGGATCCATTGTAGGAATACCGACGGAATTTATTCCTTTTGCCATGTCGACTCTCATATCCTGGAGCGGAAAAGTACGCGCCATGCGGGATTACTTCACATCTCCGTATCCAACGGATGGCGATGTATCTATCGGTGACTTTTTCCGCTATCATTTAGGGCAGGAAATGATGGATAAGCTTATCGAGCCACTGCTGTCAGGTATTTACGGCGGTGATATTTATGAGCTTAGCCTTGATGCGACCTTCCCGGAATTTCATGCGCTGGAACGCAAAGCCGGCAATATGGTAAAAGGCATGCTGGCAGCGCGTAAGCAACGGGCGGCGATGCGTCCTAAAGGAGCAGTGCCGCAAGGACAGTTCCGTCAAGTGACGGGCGGTTTGGAATCGATTATTGATGCCTTGGTAGAGTCTATGCCGGAGAATGTAACCCTTTACGGGAATGCGGCAGTGACGGCGATAAAAAAAGAAGAAGGCTTCATAGTCACAGCAAAAGACAGGACTACTCGTTGTGATCGCGTGATTATTACGACGCCGCCACAGGCATATCGGGCTTGGTTCGGCGATGATGCCGCTATGGCGGAGCTGATGAACATGGATTTATCGTCATGTGCGATTGCGGTCATGGCATTTGAACGAAGTGCCTTCGATGCGCCGTTGAACGGTACGGGCTTTGTAATTACTCGTAAGACAGATACACCGTTGACGGCTTGCACGTATATCAGTTCAAAATGGCCACAGACGACACCGGCCGATAAAATCGTGCTTCGAGTTTTCCTCGGTAAAGCCGGCGATGATACAGTACAGCGCCTGGACGAGGAAGAATTAAAAAAAGTGGCATTGCATGAAATTCAACGCATAATGGGCTTCACGGCTATGCCGCTGTGGATTGAAATTACGCGCCTTAACAAGAGCATGCCACAGTATAAAGTAGGGCATCGCGAATTGGTAGGACGCATTAAGGAACATGTAGCCCGGACGTATCCGGGACTTGACGTTATCGGCACCCCCTTTGATGGTGTAGGCATGCCGGACGGTGTGCGACAGGCAAAGGAATTGGTAGACCGATTGAAAAAGGAGGTATAACCAATGAGCGAAGATAGAAATAATGTGCAAGAAAAAGGTCATGGTGGTCGTCCGCTTATGCACGGTGGGCACAGCGCCGTGCATGGTCATGGTGGCCATCCCGGTCATCCGGGAATGCCCGGAGCAGCCAACGAGGAACAGCCCAAGGCCGTATTGACCTATGAAGGTTGGTTTAGTTTGCATGCGACCTATCGTATTAATTTCCCAATGTGGCAGTCTTGGACAGCAACGGAACGCAAGACGGCATTGTTGGAGTTTAAACGATTCATTGCGGATCTTGAGAAAGAACACGAAGCTCACAAATCCAGTTACGCATTATATAATGCCAGTGGAGAAAAGGGGGATTTGCTCCTTTGGATTTTACAGCCTACCTTGGAAGAGGTTAACGCTGTGAAGACACGTCTTCATAAACTGAAGATAGCCGCTGTACTGGAAGCAACGTCTTCGTTTGTGTCGGTTATTGAAGTAAGCAATTATATGCAGTTCGATATCAATCATCCGCGCGTGCAGGAACGACTGTATCCGAAAATTCCGCGCCTTCGTTACATGTGCTTTTATCCTATGAGTAAAAAACGTGAACAAGGTGATAACTGGTTCATGACTGATCGCGCCGAACGAGGTCGTATGATGCGGTCCCATGGACAAATCGGACGAAAATATGAAGACGTAATCAAGGAATTTACGACCGGCGCATGCGGTTTAGATGATTGGGAATGGGGCATTACCCTCATGTCTGATGATGTGGTGCAGTTCAAGAAGATTGTGTATGAAATGCGCTTTGACGAAGTAAGTGCCCGCTTTGGTCTCTTCGGCTCCTTCACGGTAGGCACGTTATTGGATGATCAGTCCTTGACGGCGCTCTTTGCGTAGTCCTGCCGGAGGTGGGTATGGGATTTTGGAGGCGGTATAAACATATAGTCTATTTGATGTTGATTGCAGGGGCCGTATTTTTAGCCGCCCTGCGTTTTTCAACGGTTATTACCTTTGGCAGTGCGGTGTTTGATGCGCTGATTCCTTTGGTATGGGGCGTATTGATGGCATTTATTTTGCAGATTATCGTCAAGCGCTTTGAACGGATTTATTTTCCCACCGCAGTAGATGGTTGGAAAGCGGCATCGCGGCGACCGGTATGTATTGTGCTTGCCATAGTTGCTATTTTATTGGCCATTTTCTTTGTGGCACGAATGGCGGTACCACAGCTCATCACTTCGCTGGGCATTGTAGTGAAAGCGACACCGCAGATCTATCATGCTACGGAACAGTGGATTAACACGATTATCGCAGAGAATCCCGATGTATTGCGACCGGATATTATTCATTCCATTTCGCCGAACAGTGTGGTTACCTACATCAGCGATTTGGGAGCGGAAGGCGGTAAGTATGTCATGCATACGATGAGCTCTGCCGTAGAAATGGTATTTAATTTTGTGGTGGGATTAATCTTCGCCATTTATATTTTGCTTGATCAAGAACGCTTGCGCTCACAGGCTAAGCGTATCGGCAAAGCCTATTGCAGCGAAAAAACAACGGATCGCATCGGCTATGTGTGGCAGGTGACGAGTCAAACCTTCAGCAGCTTTTTTATCGGACAGTTTTTAGATGCTTTGATTTTAGGAATTATGGTAGGCATCGGTTTATGGCTGTTCGGTCTGTCCTATGCGTTGACCATTGGCTGCGTGGTGGGACTGACGGCACTCATTCCATTACTGGGCGCATATCTGGGGGGAGCAATCGGCATTATTATGCTGTTGGCGGTGAGCCCTATGCAGGCAGCGCTATTCGTGGTAATCCTCGTGGTTATGCAGCAAATCGAAGGCAATGTTATCTATCCGCGCATTGTAGGCGGATCGGTAGGACTGCCGGGTATTTGGGTATTTGCAGCCATTACTATCGGCGGCACCTTGTACGGTGTACCGGGGATTTTATTTAGTGTACCGCTGGCGGGTACCTTGTATAAACTGTTTATGGAAGATATTGGCCGCCGTTTGGAACGAAAGCTTTAATGGGGACAGATTAAAGCTTGCGGTTTTCCTATATGTTGTCACGCATAGTGACAGCGTAGGAAACGCAGGATAGAGCGGTAAAAGGAGAGATGTTTAGCGTATTGTCCGTAATTGATAAATCATGATATACTATAGGCAATAACTGTGAAAGATGACAACAGGAAATCAGGAGGTACGCTCTATGAATAAAAAGATGCTATCTATGGTGATGGCCGGTATGTTCGCCGTAGGCTTTGGTGCAACCGGTGTACAGGCAGCCGATCCGACGGCAACAGCTCCTACGACTCCGGCGGCAACGACGTCTGCACCGGCAGGAGATACAGCAGCGGCAACAGTAGAAGCGCCGCGCAAGTCCATGGTACTTACAATGAATGAAGTAGCAGCGATTTTCCTTGGGAAATACGCGAACTCTGCGATTCATTCCATCGAACTTGATACGGACTATGGTCGCTTTGCCTATGAAGTAGAAGGTTATACGACAAAGCATACCTATACGATTAAGGTGGATGTAATCACCGGCAAAATTCTTAAGGAAGAAGAGGACGGTCGTGAAAAAAATATTCCGTCTAAAATTTTTAACCCTCTCGATGTAATTGATCCGCATAAGGCGGAAGCGATTGCCAGAGCCGCTGTCGGCGACAGCGCTATTTCCAAAAGCTGGGAACTTAAAGCAGAAGATGGTAAGGTTACTTACGAAGTGAAGGTTATCAATAACGATGAAAAAGTGGACGTAATCCTTAACGCATTGGATGGTACGGTAATCACTAAGTCGGTACCGGAAAAAATCGTTCAAGAAGAAGAGGATGACGATACAGGTTGGACCTTCCACTTATAATGTAGTGGCAGCGCATGATTTCGTAATGATGCGCGCGTAATAGCATAGGAGGATGCACGTTTCCCGACGACAGTGGGGAGATGTGCATTTTTGCTATTACTTACAAGAACATATGAAGACGACGGGAAGGAATGATTATGTATCAACCGAGTATACATACGAAATGGCATCAAGATCGGATGCGGAGTATCAACCCGTATCGCATGTTGGCAGCCAGCTTTTTAATTACTATGTTAGTAGGTACCTTGCTGTTACTGTTGCCCGTGTCGGCTCGTCCCGGTGAAACGACGCGCTTTGTGGATGCAGCCTTCACGGCGGTGTCCTGTGTATCCGTAACGGGATTGGCCAGTGTAGATACGTATACCCATTGGTCTTTGACGGGACGTGTTATCATGACCATCCTCATTCAACTGGGTGGCTTGGGGATTATGACATTTACGACACTGGTGGCATTCCTCTTTGGACAGCGCATTGGATTGCAAAGTCGATTACTACTGCAAGAGGATTTAGGACAAGACGGACTGCGTGGGATTTTACGCATTGCTAAGCGCGTAGCCTATTTGACATTTGGCGTCGAAGCACTGGGAGGCGTCGTGTATGTGTGGCAACTTTATCCGTATATCGGCAGCGAGGCGTATTATGTAGGCTTTATGCAAGCCGTTTCGTCATTTTGTAACGCCGGCTTTGTCTTTTTTGATAATGCCTTGCCCTATGCCATGGTGACGGACTGGGTGTTTACGATAAATACCTGTATCCTTATTATTGTAGGCGGCTTTGGCTATATGGCGATTTTTGATATGTGGGCCAATCGCAAGCGAGGCTTTGTCTTCTTTGCGCTTCACACTAAGGTGATGTTGGTAGGTACCTTGGCACTATTGGTGTTGGGAACCGTTGGCGTGTTGGGAATGGAATGGAACAACCCGCTTACCTTGGGACCGCTGAGCATAACCGATAAACTGCAGGCAGCATTCTTTCAGGCAGTTACGCCGCGTACGGCCGGCCTGGCTACGATTGATTATGGCGCGGTGCATGCAAACACGGCCTTTTTAACAATGGTTTTAATGTTTATCGGCGCCGGACCTAACTCGACCGGTGGCGGTGTAAAAATAACAACCATGGTTGTAGTGTGGGTAGCGGCCATGTCGATTTTTTCGCCGCGTCACGATGTGGAATTGTTTAAACGACGTTTATCACAGCAGCATATTGTGAAAGCCTTTGGCATTATGTTTTTCTCGACGCTGCTTATTATTGTGGCAACCGGTATATTGGCATGGGTAGAAAGCTATCGCTTTTTAGATATTACCTTTGAAGTGACATCGGCCTTTGCTACGGTAGGTCTTTCGCGAGGGATTACCATGGAGCTTTCCGATATTAGCAAATGGACCTTGATTGTTGTTATGTTCAGCGGGCGTATTGGCGTGTTGGCGCTCATCGGTTCGGTGGCCTTGCGCCATCAGCCGCCACGACCCATTTCGTATCCGGAAGGTAATGTGCTGTTGTAAAAGAAGAATAAAATACAAACGGAAATAAAAAGACGAATGAAATAAAAAATGAAATAGAAGGAAGAAATAGAAGAAGGTGAGGCTATGAATAAACAAGCGGTGGCCGTCATCGGTTTGGGACGATTCGGAGCAACCGTAGCCAAGACATTATCCGCGCAAGGTCATGAAGTATTAGGCGTAGATATCAATGAAGAAACCGTACAGCGTATCAGCCCGTATGTGACGCATGCTGTTGTGGCCGATACCAGTGACGAAGATGCACTGCGCGCATTAAGTCTTAACCAGTTTGATGATGTAGTCATTGGCATTGGTGACAATGTGCAGGGCAACTTGATGACTGCCATGCTGGTAAAGGAAATCGGAGCCAAGTATATTGTGGCAAAGGCACAGAGCACGTTACAGGGACGATTGTTAGAAAAAATCGGCGTTGATTTGGTAATCTATCCGGAATCAGATATGGCATTGCGCGTGGCACAGATGTTGGTGCGCGAACATGTCATCGACTATTTGCAGCTTTCCAAGGATATCGGGTTGGTAGAAATGGAAACACCGGCGTTCTTGCAGGGCAAGACATTGATTGAAGCCAATATTCGTGCTAAATATAATGTCAATGTAGTGGCCATCAAACGGGATAATGATGTATTGGCGCCGCCGGATCCGAATGACCCGCTGCGAGGGACGGATACGCTGATGATTATAGGACGTGATCCGGATATTACTCGTTTGGAGGAAGGCAAGTAATTAAGGGATACAATTTAGGATTAGGATATAGGCAAAGGGGGCCATCGTATGAAATGTGCACAGTGCACGACAAAAAATTGTGCAAAGCTGGGACAAAACTGTACGGACAAAGAATTTACGACTATTGCATCGGCCTATGAGGGTGAGACGCAGCAGATTATGGAATGCGCCGCGTGTACGGAAGGAAATTTCTACAACGAGCTGACGCGCATTGAAGAAACAAGACAGTTCTGCCAGTACATGGGCTATAAGAAAATTGGGTTAGCCTTTTGCGTCGGTGTTCATCGGGAAGCGCGTTTGGTTGAAGCCTATTTTCGTAAATTTTTTGAAGTAGAGTCCGTTATCTGTAAAGTGTGCGGTGTGGATAAGGCAAAGCTGGGACTGCAACAGATTAAGGAAGGCGCACGGGAGTCCATGTGTAACCCGGCGATGCAGGCCAAGCTTTTGGAAGAAGCCGGCGTTGAATTTAATGTATCCATGGGACTTTGCGTAGGTCATGATGCAATATTCAACCATGCCAGCTCCGTACCGGTGACGGTTTTGGTTGCTAAGGATCGCGTGCTGGCACATAATCCCTTGGGAGCAATCTACTCGCGGTATTGGTTGAAAAAATTGGGGATATACGAAGAGGAAGTGTAACAATAGAAAAGCGGTATAGTAGCTACTAGAAGCCAGGTCTGTCGAATGGCATTCTTCGTAGCTACTATACCGCTTTTTCTTGCGATGAGTGAGGAATGATATTCTACGCAGAATAGATAGCCTTCTTATTAGTTCTTATATTGAATGTAGTCGAGGGGCAATTATTACGGAAGAAAAAAATCCTTCGTAGCTACTATACCGTTTTTTTTAGAGTAGGGAGGAATGACTATATATTGTGAGGAGGCGTATAAGAATGGTATATTGATAACAGGAGGTGATTGCATATGAAAACGATAGGCTTGATTGGCGGGATGAGTTGGGAAAGTACTGTAACCTATTATCGGATAATCAATGAGACTATTAAAGATAGGCTTGGTGGCTTGCATTCGGCGAAGTGTATTTTGTACAGTGTTGACTTTGATGAAATTGAGAGATATCAGTCGAGTGGAGAGTGGGGCAAAAGTGCTGCCGTTCTTGTTGAGGCTGCGCAAGCGTTAGAGAAAGCAGGTGCAGATTTTATCGTTATATGCACGAATACCATGCATAAGGTAGCTCCTGATATTAGTGAAAGAATACATATCCCCATTTTACATATTGCAGATATGACAGCAATTGCATTAAAAAAAGCAGCAATAAGAACAGTAGGCTTGTTAGGTACAAAATATACGATGCTGGAAGATTTTTATAAAGCTGTCTTGATGGATAACGATATCGAAGTTGTTATTCCCGATAATGAAGACATTGAAACGGTAAACCGCATTATTTACGATGAATTATGCTTGGGCATAATCTCCGAAGAATCTAAAAATACATATTTAAAAATTATTTCTAAATTATCCAAAGAAGGAGCGCAAGGTATTATTTTAGGATGCACGGAGATAGGACTACTTATTAAACAAAGTGATACTGACATACCTATCTTTGATACCACATTAATCCATGCCGAACAAGCAGCCTTAGAGGCAATTAAATAAAGACGAGTATTTTTTATGAGTAATACAATACAGTTGCAAATCACATTAGTTGGGAAGCCTTAACCATTAACTTGTATAGCAATAAGAAAAAGAGGATACTCTCCGTAGACCTACCGGTATAGCGGATTTATTGGGAGCATTCGGTAATACCGTGTGATGAGATATAAAAAAGTTCCTTCTGTGTAGAATGCCATTCGTAAGACCTGGCTTCTTAACAGAAGGAACTTTTTGTAATGTGTTATACACCTGTGGCTGAAGGATCCCAAATAAATTTGTGAATTTGCAACTGTACCCTCACATCATCCAGCTTGTGTTCTAGTAAAAATTCAACGATTGTTTTAGGTTCGATGGCGCCGAACACCGGTGACACAAATACCGATGCTATCGGGTGATAGGTGGCAATGATATCTTTCATCGTGTATAAGTCATCGATGGAACCGACTACAAATTTCAACACATCGCGAGAAGTCATATGCTGAAACACAGTTAGGTTCATCATGTCTTCCACGAGCGACGACGGGCACTTGTAGTCGTAGGTATAAAATACATTGTCTGCAATCAGTGGCGGCAATAACGTGCCGTTAGTTTCGATATTAAACTCGTATGGACCTTCGGCGGAAAGCATTTTAATCAAAGCAACTACCGCCGGTGCTTGCAGTAGAGGCTCGCCACCGGTGATGGTAATATAGCGATGCCCCATTTGGCGAAGTGCATGAGCGACTTCTTCCAAGGTCATACTTTCATGAGGCGCACCATCATAGCTGTAGGTGGTATCACAGTAGGAGCAACGAATGTTACAATCGTATAATCGCAGAAAGGAACAAGGGAAGCCTTGCCGTGATCCTTCGCCTTCTATAGAGGAGAATAGCTCGACGACGTTTAGCGTCATCGCCGATGGTGTAGGCACTGCAGTTTGAGAAAAAACAGAGTGAGTATTAGCGCTCATAAATAGCTACATTCCCTTCCGACTCCTGAACGACTACCTTTACACATTTTTCACCAAGCTCATCGGCAATCCACTTGGCCATGTTCTCGGCGGTAGGATTAATATCGCCTAGAATGTTGTTGATGTGTTTGTGATCAAGACGGCCGTGAATAGCTTCCTTGATATGACCGAAGTCGATGACCATTCCGTTCTCGTCCAGCTCTTCCGCTTGCGCATAGACATGGATAATCCAATTATGGCCGTGAAGATTTTCGCACTTGCTACGATAGCTTAAGGAAAGCTGGTGAGAAGCGCTGATTTCTAATTTCTTTATTACTGTAAACATAATCTCTCCTTTATACATCTTATATATTAGTTAGTATGTCGTCATATATCGGAGTTCAGTGTACCACGGCGCACGGAGCAGGACAAGATATGATAAATTTTTATAGTAACTATGAAGGGCAGTGTATTCAAGGCAACAGGTTTAAGGAAAGAAGATATGGTACAATACCTTTACGATTTTGTTTTATGTTTTTCAGTGAAGGTGATATACATGAAAAAAGTAGCTATTCTGGTGAATGAAGATACAATGCAGCGTTGCTCTTGCGGTGGTTGCTTACGGGCGCTATTTGAAAAGAAGGACTCCTTTGCCCGTTACGGCGATGAAGAATTGGAATTGGTAGGGATGACGCATTCCGGTGGCGACTTGGCTAAAAAAATCGAAACCCTTCGTAAAAAAGGCGTAGATGTAGTGCACCTGTCAACATGCACGAAAAGTAAAAACGAAAACTACGAAGCTATTGCCGACGCTTGTGCCGAATATTTCGATGTCGTCGGCTATACGCATGGCAGTCCCGACGGTAAGGGAAAAGGTAAAATGGCGGTAGAGCTTTCGGCGCGTCATCCGAAAACGACAGAAGAGTAATAGATGATTTTGATTTCTCCACATTCCTTATGGTAGGGCACATGTGCTATGTCTGTTAGCTTTTGATGTTATAGGGTCTTTACTTGTAATGGGCTTTTATTTTACAAGATAAGGATTGAAAAAAATAAGCTCCTGCGATATACTATCTTTTGTTAAGTATAGTTTATAAGTAAGGAGTATTCAACAATGGAAAATTATAAAAAGGGGCAAACCTTTTTTCTCGGTTTACAACATGTGTTAGCCATGTATGCAGGGGCGGTTATCGTACCGTTAATCGTAGGCAGTAGTCTGAACCTGACGGTAAGTCAAATTTCCTTCCTCATCGGGGCGGATTTGTTGACATCGGGGATTGCCACGCTGTTACAGGTATGGCGCAATCGGTTCTTCGGCATTGGCTTGCCGGTGGTTTTGGGTTGTACATTTACGGCGGTATTCCCTATGATCTCCATCGGTAAAGAGTTTGGCATGGGTGCCATTTACGGAGCCATCATTACTTCCGGTTTAATCGTCTTCATCATTTCTCATTGGTTTGGCAAATTGGTTAAACTGTTCCCTCCGGTGGTAACGGGATCAATTGTCAGCATTATCGGTGTTACCTTGGTGCCGGTGGCGATGAATAATTTAGCCGGTGGCGTAGGCAGTCCGGACTTTGGCAGCACCACGAATTTGCTGTTAGGCTTTGGCGTATTACTTTTTATTTTGCTTTTAAATCGCATCTTCAAAGGATATATTCAAGCTATTTCGGTACTATTAGGTTTAGCTGCCGGTACAGTGGCCGGAATTTTGCTGGGCATCGTGGATTTTACGCCGGTGCGGGACGCGTCGTGGGTACATATCGTTATGCCTTTCCAATTCGGTATGCCCGTATTTAATGTAAGTGCTATTTTGACGATGACTATCGTAGCCTTGGTGAGCATGGTGGAATCTACCGGCGTGTTCTTGGCATTGGGCGAAATTTGTGGGCGCAAGCTGACGGAAAAGGATTTGGCACATGGCTATCGTGCGGAAGGGTTGGCTTCTATTATCGGCGGTATCTTTAACTCCTTCCCATATACCACTTTCTCGCAGAATGTAGGCTTGGTACAATTATCCAAGGTGCGTGGTACCAATGTAGTTACCATTTGCGGTTGCATGTTGGTAGTACTTGGCTTGTTGCCTAAATTTGCTGCGTTGGCGACGATCATCCCGACAGCTGTGTTAGGCGGTGCTATGGTAGCCATGTTTGGTATGGTATGTGCAGCCGGGATTCGCATGTTGGGTAAGGCGGATTTCTCCGACTCCAACAATATGCTTATCGTGGCTTGCTCCATTACTTTGGGACTGGGCGTTACCATTACACCGAACTTTTTCGGACAATTTCCTCAGTCCGTGCGCATCCTCTTTGAAAGCGGTATCGTTACCGGTGCGTTAACGGCAGTTGTTCTAAATCTGCTCTTCAATTGGAAGGACATTAGGAAATAAAGTAAGCCATAGTTTAAGAATAAAGTAAGCTGTCGCTGAAATAAAGTAAGCCGTAACTAAAATGAAGTAAGCGATAGATAAAAAATATATGTAGCAGTCTGCATATTACTTTACATTGGATATATTATTTATAGTTTGACGATTCAATGACGCTTTACAGACGCTTTCATTTTATACTTTAACCATAGAATCTTAGTCAATTAGGCCGGACGGCCGCTATACGACAACTGTACTGCAGTTTGCCTATAACGGCGTCGGCACGCGAAGACATGTACAGGCTAAGATAGCGGAGATAGGAACCCCGCCTATAGGCAGTGCAAGTTATATCCTCGGAATGACATTGCAAATCCTAAGGCGGGGTCCTTTTTTATACCTACATACCTATATAGAAGTTATGTTGCAAAAAGGGGGATTATGTATGACCTTTGGCATTGAAAAAGGCGTGTATACGCTGTCGCTTGGCATGGAGGCTACCTTGGCGTGGGCTATTATTTTACTACTCATCGGTCGATGGTTGGTGCAGCGCGTATACGTACTGCAGCGATTCTGTATTCCTGCACCGGTTGTGGGTGGGTTGTTATTTTCCTTGCTCACCTTGTTTCTTCATCAAACGGGACTTATGGCCGTAAAGATGACCACAACCTTTCAAACTCCGTTGATGCTAGGATTCTTTACTACCATTGGTTTGATTGCCAGTTTGAAATTAGTGAAAAAGGGCGGTAAGATACTGTTCTTCTATTGGCTGCTGTGTTCCATTCTGGCATTAATGCAAAATATTATTGGCGTGTCCTTAGCAGAGGTCTTGGATATTCATCCGCTTCTCGGTGTATTGATGGGAGCGGTATCTATGGAAGGTGGTCATGGTGCAGCCGGTGCCTTTGGTCCGGAAGTAGAAGTCATGGGTATTTACGGTGCTACGGCAGTAGCTATGGCGGCAGCTACCTTCGGTCTTGTGTCGGGCGGTCTTATCGGGGGACCGATTGCCAACTACTTAATCAAAAAAGGCAATCTTACCTCTACGGAACTGGATGAAAATCCTGATGCGGTAACGGAAGAAGCCGTGGAAGGTACGCATGTGACAGCGCCTTTATTCATGCAACATGCAGCGGTCATCACCGTATGTATGACGGTGGGCCTGTGGGTGGCAACAACATTAAAGGTAAGTTTGGCGATTGCTCTTCCCAGTTATGTGGGTGCTATGTTCTTTGCCGTGGTCGTGCGCAATTTGAACGATCATTTTCATTGGATGAATTTAGACAACGGCATCATTAATTTTATCGGTGAAATTTGCTTGGGCATCTTCCTTTCTATGGCACTCATGACATTGCGTCTGTGGGAATTGGCAGACTTAGCGCTGCCTATGATTATTGTGTTGGCTGCGCAAGTTCTCTTCATGGTGTTCTATACGGTAGTGATTGCCTTCCGTGTATTGGGGAAAACTTACGATGCAGCTATCATCTGTGCCGGTATGGCCGGTCATGGACTGGGTGCTACGCCGAATGCCATTGCCAATATGACGGCCGTAACCGAACGGTTCGGTCCTTCCACAAAAGCATTCCTGGTGGTTCCGTTGTGCGGTGCGTTTCTTATCGATCTGTTTGGTATACCGTGCATTACATGGTTCATTAATTATTTCGCGCCATAAAAAGGTTTTCTACAATGCGGGACATGAAGGAATTGTTGGCTAAACAGTCTGCTGAAATCGCACGGTTGAAACAGATGCATAACATGAACTTTGACGATCAGCTCAGCGAATTGTTCCCGGACGTAGCTGAAAACCATTGGGCTTACGAATACGCAACCAAGATTGCCGGCAACGGTATTGTGGAAGGCTATCCGGATGGTCTCTTCAAAGGCGATCGCATGATGACCCGTTATGAATTTGCCGCTATCGTATATCGTATGATGCAGCTTGGTAAGGGTGCTAACGATCAGGAAATGAGCAAGCTTGTCAAAGAGTTTGGTCCTGAATTGAAGTACATCCGTATCGATGCTGTTCATAAGGATAAGGACGGTAACCCAACGGTTCAGCGTGTACGCGTAACTGAATATGGTAAAACATATGCGTAAGATTACTCCTCGCTATTACTACATATCCTGAGTAATTTTAACGAGATGACACTCTCGGCGCATGAAGGAACGGCTCTCTCGAGTAATCGAGGGAGCTGTTTTTTTATTTGCTTTTTCTGCGATACCTTTCTTTAACTATTTCTTTAGAGATAGTCTTGTTTAGTTTTGTTTAGGAATGCGCTCGGTGTGTGGCTCGGAGTGTGGTTCGGTTGAACGGTAAATTCTTGCACTACTTTTTACCATCTATCCGAACTGCAGCTGGCGTATACGATCAATTTTCCTTGATAGTTACCATGGTACTTACCATAGTGCTTACCGTAGTACTTTCCATAGCGCTTACCGTAGTACTTACCATAGTGCTTACCATAGTGCTTACCGTAGTACTTACCATAGTGCTTACCGTAGTACTTACCATAGTGCTTACCGTAGTACTTACCA
>Cam_p2__coassemble_1010_pt1 | contig 34850 bp, 27 predicted proteins | sample Cam_p2__metabat2_low_PE_032 | metagenome-assembled genome bin Cam_p2 | reverse complement strand
AAAATACTGATTCCATCGGCTCTTAGACCAACACATTTTGTCCTATAACTCTAAATACCGCTTTAACGCTATCACTTAATGACCGCTTTAGCAACATCTCTTAGTCACGACTTTGACAATATCTTTTAATCATGACTTTAACAGTATCTCGCACCACTGCTTCTGTTACCGCTACAGATTAGAACAGTCTTTATGTCATTCCAACAAAAAAAGCGACCTTCTCTACTACGAAGATCGCTTTTCATTAATTACGTTAGACTTTTGTTAATTCCCTTAGACTTTTATTATGTACTTTAGATTTTTATTATGTACTTTAGATCTTTATTATCTACGTTAGGCTACAGAATGCGGTTAACGAGTATGTATCTTGGCAAAACTTTAGATCTTTATTATCTACGTTAGGCTTTTCTTATTTACCTTAGACTTTTCTTAACTGACCTCGTCGCACAACGAAATGGTAGAGCAAAAATCCAACGACAGCCACCATCGTATTTAACCAATACATTCCATTAAAACCTATGTGAGCAATTACACTGCTCAATACAGCAGATCCCAAACCAACACCTATATCCATGGAAAGAAAATAGGTGGCCGTAGCTGCCCCTGCCCGATGAGAGGGAGCCACTTCTACCCCAAGCGTTTGAAATGCCGGTGCAATCGCACCATAGCCTAAGCCTAAAACGGGGGCGGATGCAATGACACTCCATGCCGACTCCGATACACTCAACATGCAAAGCCCCGCCAAGAAAACTGCATATCCTGGATAAATTAACCATGCCGAGCCGTAGCGATCGTATACGCGTCCCACTATCGGTCTGGTAATCACAATGATAGCCGCAAAAATAACAAAGAAGTAGCTCGCCATTGAACCAACACCCATAGCAGTCAACATAATAGGTACAAACACCAAAATCCCCGAGTAGGTAAAGCTCATAAATAAGCCCATCAAAGCCCAAGGCAATGTCTTTCGTTCTAAAAATCGATCGACAGACCATCCTTTACTACTTACCTCACGAGCCGCAGCGAGTTTCGGTGGTAATGGCTTCCGATTAGCTGCATAAAATCCTACACCACCGATGATGGCCACTGCAATGAAAAGCGCCTGTGTCCCCCAAGCATCTAAGACAAGTAAGCCGAAGAACGGTCCAATGACCATGGCGATGTTTACAAACATGGCAAAGTAACCTACACCTTCGCCTTTGCGATGCTTTGGCAAAACCAATACCGCCACAGCCGCTACAGCCGTTGTGCCTATAGCAAACAACATGCCTTGCAAAAAGCGATAGCCAAATAAATAATTCACTGATGGCGCATAGTTGAATGCCGCAGTAATCAGAAAGAATAAACCTGTGGATGCTAACAGCATAACTTTCTTATTCAATCCATCAATCAACTCACCGGCAAAGGGACGACACAAAATGCAGCCAATCTGAAAACATGTCATGGCCAGCCCCGCATCAAATGCCGATCCACCGTAAGACATCGTTATGACTATTGGTAACGCAGCAATCATAATGTATTGAACCACATAGAACACACCACTACTAATGCCATATCCCAGAAATTCCGGCGTCCATAATTTTTCTTTATTCTTTTCATCCATAACCAAGTATGTCTCCTCACCTTTCCCATCAAGCTATGCTCCGCCTTCTATTCATACGCCTCACAACTATAAATGAAAAACGTGCTGCACCGAAGTGCAACACGTCAGTCCTACCACCACATATATCATTTGCTTTACATGACAACATATATCACAACATACGTCACTCCTGAATTATTGCAACATACATCGCACTATGAATAGATTGCGAGCTAAAACTACCACACGATTGCTTAAAAGCGATGGTGCTATTATACCCTTTTTGCGCTTTTATAGCAACAAACTACCAATCAGTTAATGTTCCATTTCTTCGCCAGTGCTGCATATGTGCCGTCAGCTTTAATATCTTCTACTGCTTTCTTTACTTTTTCGTAAAGCTCTTTATCATCTTTATTAAAACCAAATCCCATCGTTTGTTTAGTAATCGGCTCTTCTACTAATTTTGCATTACTGTCTTGCGTCGTCGCCAAGTAGTACTTAGCAACAGGAATGGCCGTTAAGGCTGCATCCGCTCCGCCTTGCTTTAACTCCAACAGGGCATCCGAATTATGATCGAACTCACGAATCTCTCCGACACCTTCAATCTTATGAGCTGCTACCGAACCGGTCGTCCCCATTTGAACGGCTACCTTTTTCCCCTTCAAGTCGTTCACGTTCTTTACATCATTAATATTTTTAGCCACTAGGATACCCAGCCCCGATTCATAGTAAGGAACAAAATTTAATTTTTCCTGTCGTTCCGGCGTAATAACCATACCTGATGCAATCATATTAATCTGTCCCGTTTGAATGGCCGGGATCAAACCATCAAAAGGAATGTTATTGATTTCCACCTTCATTCCCAACCGTTTGCCGATTTCTCTGGCCATATCCATATCGAAGCCTACGTATTTCTTTTCACCGTTTTCTTCTTTTATAAATTCAAACGGTACATACGTTGGATTAACGCCTACCTTCAGTACCTGTGGCGTTGCTCCGTTTCCGGCAGTTGCCTCCTTTGTAGTGCTGCCACCGCAGCCGCTAACCAAAACCGCCCCGGCTACTAATGCAGCCCCTAATGCTGTTACTATGTATTTCTTCCAATTTGCCATCACACGCTACCTCTTTTCCCTTTCTATTGACATGACTTGTCGCCTGCACTCAATGTCTTATCACGCGTATGATTATACTTCTTAATGAATATTTAGTCAACATTTAATGCATAAGAATTTATCTTCATTTTATTTTTTACAAAAAAATATCCCCCTCCTTGCGGAGAGGGATATATAGTTTTATGCTTTTTTAGCCACTTGGTTACGCGCATCCTTGCGATTACGGCTCTTCCAAATAGACCATAACGAGGTTGCTACACAAATGGATGAATATGCACCGCTGACAAAACCAACAATCATACAAAGCGCAAAATTCTTCGTCGTATCACCACCGAAGAAATACAACGAACAACAAGCAAACAATACCGTTGTCAATGTATAACAGCTACGATGAATACTCTGCGCAATACTTGCATTCGCCAAATCGGCAAACGTATCCGTACGCTTATGGGTGTGCGTATTTTCGCGAATACGGTCGAAAATAACAACGGATTCATTCATGGAATAACCGATGACTGTCAGAATGGCTGCCAAGAACGAAGAGTCGATTTCCAAATGGAAGAAGGAGAACACCCCTAATACCATGATCAGATCGTGGAAAATAGCTGCCAACGAGGACAAGGCTACCTTGTATTCAAAGCGATACGAAATATATGCAGCCAATGCCAAGAATGCCACCGCCAAGTTAATCAATGCATGTTCCGTGACTTCCGAACCGATAACGGCCCCTACGGATTCCACACGTTTAACTTCGTTCGGTGCTATATTGGCATTCAGACTGTCAACGATGGCCTTGCTTTCATTTGCATCCAAATTACGGGTACGAATGATGATATCGTTCCCCTCGGTAGCACTAGCTTCGCCGGATAACTGAATCACCGCATTTTCCAATCCAAATTGTTTCAAATCATCCCGGACCTGAGAGACCTGTACGTTGCGATCAAATTGAACTTCTACAATGGTGCCGCCGGTAAAGTCGATGCCCAAATTAAAACCATTCATAAACATGGACACAATACTGATAACTACTAACAGCGAGGAAATAGAAAACCACCAACGATGATGTTTAATAACGTCAAAGCGCATTATTTTCTACCTCCTTTCGTAGTTTTAGGTGCCTTAGCCATCTCCATGGTAACACTGGGAGAAATGTTAGCACCATACCAGAACGGACGATTGGTAATGCGACATTCAATAAGCATTCTAAGCAAGGTACGACTCATGGTAATCGCCGTAAACATACTTACGATAACCCCTAATGCCAATGTGATAGCAAAGCCTTTCACCGGACCGGAGCCCAACAAAATCAAAATTACCGCAGTAATCATAACCGAGGTATTCGCATCAAAAATCGTGGAGAACGCACGTTTAAAGCCGGATTCCATAGACATGCGCAATGTCTTGCCTTCCAGCACTTCTTCTTTGAAACGTTCGAAAATAAGGATGTTCGCATCAACGGCAACCCCCATAGACAGGATAATCCCCGCTATGCCCGGCAGCGTCAATGTCGCGTTGAGTACCAGTGGCCCTAAGATCAATAGTAGTATCAGTACATACACCAATAGGGCCATTGTCGCCACGAACCCCGATAAGCGATACAGGATAAGCATAAATGCCACAATGAGCGCAATCCCTACGGAGAATGCCAATACGGATTTATCCTTGGAGTCCTGCCCTAAGGTCGGACCTACGGTACGAACTTCCATCACTTTAACTTTTACAGGCAATGCACCGGAACGGAGCAAGATTGCCAGGTTCTTCGCTTCATCCAATGTACGGCTGCCGGTAATAACGGCTTTGCCTCCTGTAATCGGTTCATTAACCGTCGGATTGGTAAGCAAATCACCGTCAAGATAAATTGCAATATGACGACCTACGTTTTCTTCCGTCAAACGGGCAAACTTTTTAGCCCCTTCGTCGGTAAATTCAATGCCGACCATATAGTTTTTATTCTGACCAATTTGTTCCTTTGCATCTTTTAAGTCATTACCGGTAAGGCGCACTTCGCCTTCTTCATTTTTAAATTCCATAACCGCCGTTTTGCCGATTGTCTTAATGGCTTGGTCAGGATCTTTTACACCCGGTAACTCAATAATAATACGTTTTTTACCTTCTCGTTGAATAATCGGTTCGGTCAAGCCCATTTCATTAATACGACGACTGAGGATCTGAATAACACGTTCTACCGCATCATCCGTTACCTTATTATCGCCGGATTCTTCGGCTTCCAAGACAATATGAGTACCGCCCTGCAAGTCCAGGCCTTGTTTAATGGAATTAGCCAAGGGACTAATAAAATAAATAAAGACCGCTAATATAATACCGATGGCAGCGAGAAATTTAACAACTGCCTTGCTGTTCAAACAAAATTCCCCCTTCTACGCTAAAACCATTACGGCTCGCGACAGATAGTTCTTATATTGGTAATCAATGCATCAACCGGGCGATCATGTGCCTCCATAGGAATCGCATCCGCTAACACCTGCATATCCCAGCAAACGCCTACACAACGTGCCTTGGTCGCCTTCGTCAAGAACCGATCGTAATAACCGGCCCCCATACCCATGCGACCGCCTGTTTCATCAAATGCCACACCGGGCACCAGAATAAGGTCCAAGTCTTCAGGGGCACACATCGTATAGCCCGGACGCGGAATGCGAATATTTAACACACCGCGCTCTACATCATCTAACGACTGCAAACGAGCTGCCACCATGTCTGTATGAGATACGCACACCGGCACATAGACTTCTTTTCCGTCCGCAATTGCCCGTTCAATCACCGTATCAAGGTTTGCCTCTTTCGGCATGGCTAAATACGCCATAATTCGTGTAGCCTTGTGAAAATACGAAGAAGCAGTAATACGTTCACCTAAGTCAACGGCCCACTGCTTGCATTCTTCTTCGGACAAGGCTTGGCGCCTTGCTTTCATCGCAAGGCGCAATCCTTTTTTATCCATTTATTTGTCATCCTTGCCAAGTACACGAGCAACACTGGATCGAGCCACTTTGATTTCTACCTTTTCGGCAATCTGAAGTGTCAACGAATCCTCATGCAACGTATTGATGGTTCCGTAGATACCACCGATGGTCACTACCTTCTGCCCCTTCTTCAGGCTGTTTAGAAGATTGTTGCGCTCTTTCTGCTGTTTCTTCTGCGGGCGGTATAACAAGAAGTAGAAGATAACCACCATCAACAAAATAGGCCAACCGGCCTGAAACAACTGATTCAAGTCTTCCATGTAATTCACCTCCGTTACATACTGTTATCTTTCAGCGTTAGCTACGACTACTTTTTGTAGTTCGCCCAAAATTCCTCACGGAATGCCGGGAATCGATCCTCTAAAATAGCCTGCCGCATCTCGCGCATGAAATTCAATAAGAAATACAAATTATGATATGACACCAGACGGAACGCCAAAATCTCCTCCGCCTTATACAAGTGTCGAATATACGCGCGTGAATAATTGCGACACGCATAACATTGGCAGCCGTCTTCAATCGGGCCCCAATCATGCGTATATGTTGCATTTTTCACCGTCACTCGCCCCTGGTGGGTCATAGCCATACCATTGCGAGCCACCCGCGTTGGGAATACACAGTCAAACATATCAATGCCGCGAGCCACACCTTCTACCAAACAGTCCGGTGTGCCTACCCCCATCAGATATCGTGCTTTGCCGGTAGGTAATAACGGCGTCGTATGCTCGAGGATGTCATACATCAAATCATGCGGCTCTCCTACCGATAAACCGCCTACGCTATAGCCATCGAAATCCATAGCAACCAGTTCTTTGGCACTGCGCTCACGCAACTCTTTATACATACCGCCTTGGACAATACCGAACATCCCCTGCGTCGGCGAGGTGTGTGCTTCTCTGCAGCGCTCTGCCCAACGTGTCGTGCGCGCCGTAGAGCGATCCGCATAGGCATAATCCGCCGGATACGGAATGCATTCATCAAAAGCCATCGCAATATCGGAGCCTAACTGCTCCTGAACACGCGTAGCAATTTCCGGCGACAGGAACTTCTTGGAGCCGTCAATATGAGAACGGAAGGCTACCCCTTCCTCTGTAATTTTTCGCAAATCGCCCAAGCTGAATACCTGAAAGCCACCGCTGTCCGTCAATATGCCACCATCCCAATTCATAAAGCGATGCAGGCCACCGGCTTCCTCCACCAAATCGGATCCGGGACGCAAAAACAGATGATAGGTGTTGCTCAAAATAATCTGAGCTCCCATCTCTTTTAATTCTTCCGGAGCCATGGTCTTAACCGTTGCTTGTGTGCCTACGGGCATGAACATCGGTGTTGTAAACGTACCGTGCGGTGTATGCAATAAGCCGGCACGCGCCCCCGTGTGGGGACATTCTTTCTGTAACTCGTAGGTTATAACCACTCGCTACCTCCTATCAAAACTAACCCTTTTCAGGTTATTATATCATGAATCGCCGCACTTAGCGAATAAACATAGCATCGCCAAAGCTAAAGAAGCGATACCGTTCTTTTACGGCTTCTTTGTAAGCGGCCAAGCAATGCTCCCGTCCTGCCAAGGCACTGATAAGCATCAACAGCGTGGATTGCGGCAAATGGAAATTTGTAATAAGAGCATCTACCATCTTGTATTGATAACCGGGATAAATAAAGATTTGCGTCCAGTCATGACCGGCCTTCAGTTCTCCATCTACCGTAGCCGATTCCAAGGTACGCACCGACGTCGTTCCTACCGCAACGATGCGTTTACCGGCGCGCCGTGCTTCGTTAATGATGTCCGCCGTTTCTTGCGTAACCACATAGTACTCACTGTGCATCTGATGATCTTCAATTACCTCTGCCGATACCGGACGGAATGTTCCCAGACCTACATGAAGAGTAACAAAGGCCAGCGTAACACCTTTTGCCTTTAATCGTTCCAATAATTCCGGTGTGAAATGAAGCCCTGCCGTAGGCGCTGCTGCCGATCCTTTTTCACGGGCGTATACCGTCTGATACCGATTTTGGTCCTCCAGCTTTTCATGAATATACGGAGGTAACGGCATTTCTCCAATGTCCTGAATGATATCATCAAACACACCGTCTACGGTAAAGCGAATGATGCGCCCGCCAAAATCGGTCTTATCTATAACAGTACCGCTGAGTTTCTCATTAAAGACGATTTCTTGACCGATAGGGCATTTCTTTCCGGGCTTTACCAAACACTCCCATGTATTTTCACCGCAAGGTGTCAACAGCAATACTTCCACTTTGCCGCCACTTTCTTTGCGGTGACCGTACAAGCGTGCCGGGATCACCTTTGTATCATTGAACACTAATACATCATTAGGTCCCAATTCATCGATAATATCATAAAAATGCGCCTTATGTCCCACTTCACCGGTGACCTTATCAAGCGTCATAAGCCGTGATGTATCACGCGGTTCCACCGGATGCTGTGCAATTAATTCTTCCGGTAATTCATAATCAAATTCTGTCACTTTCATATTACGTCATCTCACTTCTAGTATTGTTTATCAAAAGTAATGCCCGCATAGTAATGTCCCAATATGGTTTTGTAATACTCCTTGGCATTACCGGCTTTTTGAGCCATCGCCGCGGCACCCCACTGTGACATGCCTAAGCCGTGTCCCCAGCCATACCCGCGGATAAAGACAATATCATTGGCTTTTTTAAATCGATGATATGCCTTTGGTTTTTTAAAGCTGTCCGCCGTGGCCGGCGGTCTTACATTTACATAAAAATCAAATAGCGTGGATTTAAGCCCGAGCAGCTTCATCAAGCTGTCGCCGGAAATCGTAAGGGTTCGCTTACTGCCAACGAAGACGGCCGATTTAATTCGTCCCGATACACCGCGATCGCTTTCGTTCATAGGCCGCTTTCGCAGCGGACTCAGTTTAATTTCCTTTAAGGTTCCCACATCTTTACCGGCTGCACGAAGCTTGCTTTCCAATTGCGCTCTGGTTAATCGCACCGTCCATGCGGAGGTGTCACTATTGTGCGCATAATCTTTGACGCCTTTTAAATACGGCTCGTGACCGCCCCATACATGCACACTGTCTTCGGTGTAGCCACCGCCGTCAGCGTGGAACAATGCTTGAATGGGCGCGCCGTCATAGGTCATGACAATGCCCCGCGTAGCATCCACGGCTGCCGTAGTAGCTGCAAACTCCGCACCTTTTCCACCATACACTTGATGAGCTACCGTCGGCTCCAAATCATAGCTGTCACCTTTGGCAGTAGCCATCGTATACATAGCATACGTACGCGCTGCCACGGCCTGTGCCTTCAAAGCTTCTACAGGCCAAGTAGGCACAGCTTCCTTCGGCACCACGCCATAAATATAATGTTCCATAGGAACTTCATTCACAAGGCGCATGCTACTACCGACTACGGACACGACCAACTTGCCACGGTACCATGTGCCATTCACATTCACTGCCGCCTGGCTGTCCCCCAGCGAGGAAACCACCGGTTCAATATACGCTACGTGCCCCATCTTTTTACCGTTGATTGCCACTTGTCCGCCGGACAGTGAAACGGTAACCGACACCAGCTTCTTCAGCTCTTTACGATATGTATGCGTTTCATCAAAGACCCGTATACCTGCAGGGCTACTCAAAGGAAAGGCGCCTGCCCGCGAACCGATTAGAACGCGCACCGCCGGTCCCAACTCACGGGGAACCGTGGCCGGTGCCTCCTTGTCTCGTCTCGACTCCTTAGCCGTATCATTCTTCGTAACTGCCGCGGTTTTACTGTCAGTCTTTCTTTCTGCGGATGATATAACCGTACTCTTTGTTACATTTTCTTTAGACGAAGATACAGTACTTCCTTCTTTCGTCACCGAAATAACCGCTGCCTGCGCCGGACCAATAGCAATTGCACTTAGCATACAACCCACAAGAAGTCCGGCTATACGTTGCTTACCTGTCATCGTTCCTCCTTGTGGGGATTTACGATTCCCAAATGATCATACGCCGCCTGCGTAGCAATTCGACCGCGGGACGTACGTGCCAAAAATCCTAATTGCATTAAGTACGGTTCATACACATCTTCAATCGTTTCACGTTCCTCGCTGACAGAAGCAGCAATCGTATCAATGCCCACCGGACCACCATTAAATTTCTCAATAATAGAACGCAGTACACGCCGATCGATACGATCAAGTCCTACTGCATCCACATCTAACCGGCCCAGGGCTTCATCGGCAATCTCCCGCGTAATAATGCCGTCGCCGATAACCTGCGCCACATCGCGCACTCGCTTTAGCAAACGATTAGCAATACGCGGCGTTCCGCGAGAACGCCGTGCAATTTCAGAAGCTCCTTCCGGCTCAATACCGATGTTTAGTATCTCCGCTGCTCGCGTAACGATAAATTCCAACTCGGCTTGCTTATAGTATTCCAATCGACTGATAACACCAAAACGATCACGCAACGGTCCCGCCAACGCTCCAGCTTTCGTCGTAGCGCCTACCAAGGTAAACCGCGGCAAGTCAATGCGAACCGAACGGGCACTGGGTCCCTTGCCGATAATAATATCCAACGCGTAATCTTCCATTGCCGAATATAACACTTCTTCCACACTGCGAGAAAGGCGATGAATTTCGTCAATAAACAATACGTCTCGGTCATCCAGGTTAGTCAACAGCGCCGCCAAATCACCGGCGCGCTCGATGGCCGGTCCCGAAGTGATTCTAAAATTAACACCTAACTCATTGGCAATAATACCGGCCAATGTAGTTTTTCCCAGTCCCGGCGGTCCATACAAAAGCACATGATCCAATGCCTCTTCACGTTGTTTTGCCGCTTGGATGAAAATAGATAAATTTTCTTTCGCCTTTTGTTGACCTATATACTCCTTGAAGTAGCGCGGACGCAAACTATATTGCCAGGTATCTTCGTCGCGCTCATCGTTTGAAACTAAGCGTACTTCTTCGTCCATGCTTACCTACCTTTCCCCAATGAAGATAATACGGCACGCAATAATTGTGATACATCCTTCGTACCGTCATCTAACCGTTCAATCTCCGGTGCTACTTCTTGTTCTGTGTAGCCCAGCGAAAGCAGAGCCGCCAATGTTTCACCGGCTACGCCCGTTGCTCTTTGGGCAACGGCAGTCGGAGTTACTTCATCGGATGCGCTTACACTACCTAACTTATTGATTTTGTCTTTTAACTCGAGTACCAATCGCTCTGCCGATTTTTTCCCGATGCCCGGCAACTTTGTCAGCGCCTTGACGTCACCATTATAAATAGCCAACATGATCGACTCCGCCGGCATGCCCGACAACATTCCCAAGCCTACTTTAGGCCCGATGCCGGATACTGAAATAAGCAATAAAAACAAATCGTATTCAGCCATTGAAGCAAATCCATACAGCTGTATCGCATCTTCTCGAACACTCATGTACGTGTATAACGTAACCTCTTCGCCTTCCGACAATGCATCCCTTGTGGATGCAGCCACATACACACGATAACCTACGCCATGTACATCAACATAACAGCTGTCTCCAAACAGATGGGTTATCACACCCTTAACATATCCAATCATACGCGCTCACCTATTGTATTCATTCCATTCGTAATAGTGTTTGTCCTATGCAGCACTTATAGCTGTATCCGCCGCTTTAACCGATCGCGATGAGAACTGTGCGCTGTGCAAATAGCGACTGCCAATGCATCCGCCGTATCGTCAGGCTTAATTTTTTCACGAATCCCTAAAATATTCATCGTCATATAAGTAACCTGATCCTTCGTTGCCTTGCCATAGCCTACAACGGCCTGCTTAATCTGTAACGGCGTATACTCGTAAATCGGTATATCCTGCTGATGTGCAGCTAGCAAAATAACACCGCGTGCCTGCCCTACCGTAATGGCTGTTGTTACATTACGATTAAAAAACAGCTCTTCTACGCCAAACTTGTCCGGCTTATACTCTTCTAAAATATCACTCAGCTGATTAAACAATATTTCAAGACGAGCCGCATCACTATCCTTAGGCTCCGTCGTAATTGCTCCATAGGCCACCGGTCGCAGGCGACTACCTTCCACATCGATAATGCCATATCCACAAATTGCCGTTCCCGGATCAATTCCAATAATTCGCACCGTGTCCTCCTTTAGCTACTTAAAAATTTCATACTGTTTATTATAGCATTCTTTACTGATCATATGCCAGTATTCACACAAATCCCTGCCGTGCTTTGATTTCTCTTTGTCCGGCTGGATTTTCTTTATCTTTCTCGCAGCCGGTGCTATCATAGGTAACAAGGTAGCCGAGAAGGCCAGATTATAATGAAAGCTTAATCGTAATGAAAGGAGGCCGTCCTATGAGCCAGACAACATTTCCTGTTATCTTCGCCGGACACGGTAGTCCGATGATGGCACTGGAAACCACAGATGTAACGCAATCCTTTTCTCGCTTGGGAGCCGCCGGTACGGATAACGCAGTAGCTTTTAATACCACCTGTAATTTAGGCAGCATTGCCATGACAGGGTTCACCTTTGGAATGTAACTGAAGATGTAAAATGGAGCTATATAGTAAAAGTATATCGCCAAAAGTACTCTTGTGCTATAAATCACAGAAATCACTCGTCAAATAATAAGATGAATTATAAGTTAAAAAGTGTCCAATCTCTGCTAAAATAATTTCCGCAGAGGCCGGACACTTTTTATTACACATATTTAAGAATTGAAATCAAATTTCCATGCCACCATGAATAAATTGTATTTCAGCCTTTCGTTCTCTTTCCGGTTCTTCCTTATCAAAAGGTGCATCCTTGAACAAATAATCCCATTGGCCATCTGGATTCCCACCAATGTATATAGGCTCGAGGTCATAACCAAGCCAGTTAGGATTCCCACTAGCAAAAACGAGTTGTGTAGACCAAAGGTAAGGATTTCCCCTTTTTACGCCATCGTAGATAAGACCTTTTGAAGTTCCATCATTCGCAGAGAATCCATCAGCTGCCCAAAGAACCTCTCCGGTCATAGGATCATAGGTTGCCTTTGTAAGGAAGACTTTAAGAAGAGGCGAGCTGTAGCCCTCATAAATCTTCCATGTCTTTCCAAAATTGAATCCGCCATAGGTGCCTTTCGCGAGAGAATCTGCACTGCCTGCATCAAGAGCATAGCCATTGACGATGCTTCCTGTATTGGAAGCAGCAAGAATCTTGTCTTTTCCAGTAAGGGAGTATACATTCTTCAGGAGTCCCTTATTTTCACCGGCAATGGATCCGCCATTGGATTCACTGGTGGTGTATCCATTGGTAAGTCTTCCCTGATTGCTGCCCACAAGTCCGCCGACGACCGTCTTTCCTTCAACTTGACCTTCTTTTCCATCCTGAGTAAAGATGGAACTAAAGACCTGATCAATCCATCCAGCGTTCGTGCCGGCGATGCCGCCGACATTGGTGCTTTCCTTGGCCTTGATGGCACCCGTGTTGTAGGCTGCCGTCACGCTTCCTGTATTCTTTCCGACGAGGCCGCCGATGTTTTCCCCGGCACCTTCTTTAAATTCACCATCATCAATCTGATGGTTGCCGTTCTGATCATCCCAAACGCCGGCATCAATAACGCCGTTATTGTAGACCTGGTCTTTATAGTATCCGTCAGATACATCACGGCCACCCAAAATAGTGCCGCTATTTTCACCGACAAGGCCTCCGACGTTTTTAAGGCCGATAACCTCGGCATTCATGCCGTTTACGAGGGTCGTTTTTCCAATGTTCGCCGTATTTTTAGCAAAAATACCGCCTGTTGCCCCGTCATCGGCGCCGCCTGCGACCACCGCATCATTGACAAGACGGGAGTTTGTCACATCACCGTGGTTTACAGCAAAGATCCCACCGGCACCACCTTCCAGAGCCTGTACGGATCCTGTATTGGAAGCATCAATATCCATTAAGCTGTGTTCGTTAAGGCCTGCCACGCCGCCGACATAGTTAGCACCGACCACATTGCCCCGGTTTCCAGCCAGATTAAGGAGCGTTCCTTTATTGTAGCCCACAATACCGCCGACATAATTGGCACCTTCGGCCGTCACATCAGCCAGGTTCGTTGCATTTCCAATGGTGCCTTCTTGTTCATTGATGCCTGCTACACCGCCAAAGTACTGGGCTGTTTTGCCATCTTTCAGAGCGTCTTTATTGATGCGGAGAGAAATGTTGTTATGGGGATTTTCAATGTAGCCCGTATTTTTCCCGGCAATACCGCCCACGTATTCTACACCTTCTACGACGCCATCACTTAAAGTCCTGCTTGCTTCCGTATCTACAATTCGACCTGCATTTTGACCGGCAATACCACCAACATAATCAACGCCTTTGATAAGGATAGATGTATCGTTAATAATATCAGTCAAAGTAGAATCTTCTCTATTGGTGCCCACGATACCGCCGACATAGGTCGTACCTGTGACATTGCCGCCGTTGCGTCCATTCAGGATGGATCCATAGTTATCTCCGACGAGGCCGCCGATTTCCTGAGCTGCGTCCTGAGCTGCGCCTTTGCCTTCGACACGGCCGGCATTCGCTGCATTTACAAGGAAGCCACCCTTTTCATTGATTCCCACAAGACCGCCGGTCTTTTTGCCGCCCGTGACAAAGCTTTCGTTATAAGCGTTTTTGATAGAACCGGTGTTGATACCGGCAATGCCGCCAACAGCAGAGCTTTCGGAATCACCGCCGTTCGTAACACCAAGGTTATCTACTTTAGAAAGAATACCCTTATTAACACCGGCGACACCGCCAAGACCGGATGATGTTGACGTATTACCTGCAACAGCACTGTTACTTTCACTATTATCAATGACGGCACCAGCTTCATTGCTACCGGCAATACCGCCTGCCATCGCCTGCTGGCTGTTTGCGATGACGTTGCTCACAGACGTACTGTCACTAATGGTCTTCTCATTGGTACCGACAAGGCCACCGGCATGTCCATCTGATGTGATGGTATTGCCGTAGGTCGTGATGTCAGAAATCGTCCCTTTATTGACGCCTGCAACGGCCCCCACATTATCCTTGCCCGTAAAGTTGCCGGCAAGAACGGAAAGGTTTTTCACTTTCCCCTGTTTTCCCACAGTGGAAAAGACACCTGTATTGCCTGTATTGGCAGCATCGCTTCCGCCTGCCGTAAGACCGATGATAGCATGCCCACGTCCATCAAAGGTACCTTGGTAGTCTTTATCGCTGCCAATAGCTTCACCTTGGTAGTCTTTATTGCTGCCAATAGCTTCATAGTCTTTCAAGACACTGGCATCAATATCACTCTTAAGTGCGTAATTATAGTAAGCCGCATCAGAATCTTTGTTAACGAAATTCTGAATGCCCTGAAGCTGATCCGCCCCATCGACCCAAATGTACATGAACCCATTGGTCTGGTCATTTCCTGATTCAAAGACAGCGTACGATTGATCACCGATTTTTACGGTCGCATCCATGCTGTTGAAAGCATTTTTGATGCTATCTTCATTGGCTTCGCCTGCACTGCCGAACTTATTGAAGGTGTATTCACCCTTTTCACCCTTTGCATCATCCCAGAGATCAACGGCAAATTTAGCGTCCCCTGATGCTGTTTCAAGGGTGATCTTGCCTTCTCCCGTATCTTTTTTATTGAAATGGTTCATAAAGTCCATCAGGCCTTTGGCCTGGTTTTGAGGTTCTGCATCAAGACCAATATTGGTCACGTCGAGAACGACTTCACTGGCGTCTCCTGTGCTCTTGAGGGCAATATCCCTTCCAATGGAAAGGTCGCTTTCCACATAGACGTCGCCCGTTCCTTCAACATTAAGACTTCCGCCGGTCCTCACAAGGCCCTTGCCCTGGATGCCGTAGCCCAAGGTCACGGAACCATCTTGTTTCTCATTGCCTTTAGCCGTGATGGTCACATTTCCAGTTTTCTTCGAGATGACAGTCTTGCTGTAGTGGATGCCCGTTTCGGTGACAGCCTGATTCATATCACTGATCTCACCATACGAAGCATCATCACCTCTTTTTTCTGCAATGCCCGGCACCGTCGTTTTGCCGTCCTTCTGGGCACTGATAATCTTGCCATAGCTCTTTACATCACCGGCCGTAATCGAAACATCACTGGCGCCATTTTCTCCCGTCGCCACGATGTTGCCGTCAAGGGAGAGAACGCCGTCTGCCGAAATCGTGACGGCCGATCCGTGAAGGTCTGCACCGGCGCCAAAGAGCATATCTTTACCATGAAGCACCAAATCGCCGGTACTGTCGATGTCGCCATTAAAGTACGCTGTCTTGGACACAGTATCCACATCGGTCAGCGTAAGGCCGCCGCCATAGACAGCGATTCTGCTGTCTCCGCCAAGATTAAGCGTATTCCAATCAAAGGAGAGGTCATTTTCTGTTTTAATAATGGTCAGATTAGGGTCATATTCTGTACCGTACTGGACAGACGAGAGGGCATTGCCCTTGCTGTCAGTGAGTCCATTCTCACGGAAATAGGTTTCTGTATCAGGCAGGAAGGCATTCAGCATGGGAAGGGTATTGTCGTACATGCGCCATGATCCATTAGCATCATCCAGCTTTTTGCCGTCCGGCCCATAATTTGAGAACGTAAAGCCCTGATATTTATCGGGATTAAAGCGGTCTTCCCATTGAATAACAGTGCCTTTTCTCCCATAGGAAGAAAGTTCGCTATCCGTATAGGTAAATTCAGGATCGCCCGTTTCAATATAATAGCCATTAGTTATATTTGCTACGTTATATGAACCAGCACTTCCACCATTCGTAGCTTCCCCGACAAGATGTCCTACCCCCCTGCCTGTCTTATTTCCATTGGCATCATAAGCAACCACAGTTCCTAAAGTATACACATTTTTAAGATCAATAGATCCACGCCCAGCAATCCCACCGACAGCATTATTTCCACCGCCGCCTACCTGATAACTGCGAATGGTACCGATATTATAAGCATTTTTAATGGCCAACCCTTTATCTGGTGCAGCGGCTCCTATAATACCACCTACAGAACTCGTTTTGCTCCCATTTAAATTACCAAGGTTAGCACCCTTTCTATCTTGAACATCTTCTTTAGTAAGCAAAACTTCGTTGTTTTTAACAGTGATATTCCCCGTATTAAATACATCTTTGATGCTGCCTCGATGATACCAGCCAACAATACCACCGACTACATTGAATCCATTATAGATGTCACCGCTGTTATAGGATTTTTCAAGGGTTCCGTTAAGACGGCCAACAACACCACCCACATGACGAGCATAGTAGCGAAACTCCTTGTCTCCAATCGTCCCCTTATTGTATACATCATAAAGAAAGGCTTTGGCTTTATTTACATCTTCTATCGTATCGCCGACGACACCGCCCATATTCACAGCCGGATTTAGTTCATCCTTTGTTGCCGTTCTCGTGGTCTTAATATTTCCCAAATTATAGGAATGAACGACTTCCCCATTGAACATCTGACCAACAACGCCACCGACGGCAAAGTATCCTTCCACATTGCCAGAATTATAACTATCACTAACTGCAGCTGTTGCTTTCCCATTTTTAATTTTTTGGTTCCAATCAGAGTCTATTTGATCATTTCCTCGATAACTTCGGAGCATCTTGCCGACAATACCCCCGGTATTGCTAGCCTTGCTGGCAGTACTCACATTTTGTGGATCATCAATTTTTAAGGAGTGAACGTTACCACTATTGGAACCTTTTGTTACATAGGCATCATCTCCATAGAGGTAGCCAACAATACCACCCATGTTACCGATATAGACTTTTTCAGAGGGATTAGCATGTCGTACCCATTCCTTAACAAAACCTGCTTCGCGTACCCCAACTACATTTCCATACCCATCCTTCTCAACTTCTTCATGAAGTGTGTTATTTCGTGCTCCCGTTGCCATAATATCGGCACCATCATTGTTCGCCGACGTAATGGTTCCCTTTCCTCCAAAGTAGCCGGCAATACCGCCGACGTTATGGGCACCGGTCACCTTCGTTTCCTGGTTCGTTGCCGCCGTGATATGGGTATTTTCTGCCCGACCGACGATGCCGCCGACATTCCCAGCATCATAGTAATCGTTATTATCGCCTTTAGAACTTGACACATTTCCAAGGTTCGTTACATTTTTAATATTGCTGTCCTGTTCACTTGTTCCTACAAGGCCACCTACATTGGCGACTTGCACATTTTCAACTTTTGTCTGAAGTGTGTTACCATTCCCCCATTGATAACTGTAGTCTTCCATCGTCCAGCCCGTTGCCTTAATGGCACTTCTGTTTTCTGCATTTTGGAGCGTGGATTTTTCCAGCCGTCCTGCGATACCGCCGACGTTGTACTTTCCTTTGACCGTAAGGCCGTTGTAGATGATGCCGTCTTTCGCATTTTCATTGCCCAGCGCAGAATCTGTTGCCACGCCCACAAGGCCGCCTACATCATGAGGCTGGTTCGTATCATCAGAGCCGCCGACGTTGCCGATATTGTAGCTTTTGCCTTGAATCGTCCCCTTTGTCAGATTTCCAACAAGTCCCCCTACGGCGTTATCGGTGCCTGTGATATCGCCCATGTTGACCGCATCTTTCAAGGTAACGCCTGTTCCTGTCCCCACAAGACCGCCCACATTGGCTGCGCCGACGACAGCTGCAGAGTTCACGGCTCCTGTAATGGTCGTATCCACTGCCTTACCGACAAGAGCGCCGACGTTATTTTCCCCTGTGATTTTACCGCCCACGAGGGTCACATTGTTCAGGATCGCACCCTTAGTCTTACTGAAAAGTCCGACGTTTTCCATGTCGCTGCGGTTGATGGTCAAATCAAAGATATGGAAATCAAGAGCATCAAAGGTCCCTGTAAAGCCGTCTTCCGTATCTGCTCCCAGAGGCTCGAAACCACCATCTATATCTTTCGTCCCAATGGCATCGATGCTGTTTTTTAAGGCATACTTGCCGGAAAGGTTCGTCTTGATGGCCTGGAGCTGGGATGCATCTTCTACCCACATGTAACCCTTTACCTTTACGTCCGTCTTACTGCCGATGACGCTCACCTGACCAAAGGTCTTAGTCTTATCTGCGTCTTCATAGCCCTTTTCTTTATCATAGGCATCATAGCCCAATACGACGTGATCGGCATCATTGGTCAGAACTTCAAAATTATCGTTCTTTTCCCGGTTCAACTTCTCCAGTTTTTCCGTATCAATGACGATGCGGCCGTTTCCTTCAAAGGTGACCTTATCGGCACTGATGTTGCCAAGGCTCATGAGCTGGGCACTCGTCAGGGTGCCCCCTTTTACGAGACCTGCCACATCGGCCGGATTTTTGGAAACTTTACCTAAATCGAGGTTCTTTGCCGCGACATGGAGACTTCCAACGTTGATTTGGGCGCTGGGGCCAATCTGGACGCCAGCAGGGTTAACGAGATAGAGGTTTCCCCCAAGGCCAGTCAATTTCCCGTAGAGCTGCGATGCATTGCCGCTATTTACGTAGTTCAAGGTATTGAAGCCCTGCGTATCCGACGAGAAGTTCACCGTCCCATTGGCGCCGATATTGAAGCTGTTCCAGGAAATGACGCCGTTTTTCCCCTGCTGATGGATGTTCATGACAGGCTTGCTCTCACTGCCCACATTCTGGTTAAGGCCCGTATGATTTTTCCACAGACTTTGCCCGCCTTGGGGCAGTTCATTATTGGGCACCATTGCAGATACATGGCTATCTATTACCGTACCACAGAGGACATTCACTCCTAAAACGAGAGCGAGAAGAACTTGTCTCCTAATGCTTCTCTTCGATGTATTCTTTTTCATGTTTACACTCCTTTATTCAATCGGAATCAGAACATTCTATAAACCGCAAACCACCAGCGGTCGTTATGATTTTCTGATTCTGTGGCGTCACGCCGTCCATCGATTTTACGCGCCCAGTCAATCTGCCCATACCACTCATCTTCAAGATGGTAGCGCAATCCTAGGCCCCAACCAGATAGATGTTCGCTAAAATCAGCCCATCGATTGTCAACATATCCTGTATCAAAGAAAGCTGCTGCTTCTAAGCCTTCTATTCCCGTTCCTCTGCGGACTTCAACGCTTCCTAACCAACCGGCATCGCCATAACCATCATTATTACCATAAGCCCGAACTCCGTCCATGCCCCCAAGATAAAATTGCTCGCTACCATCCAAGGCACGATTAGCTAATTGGCTTTGAAAGCGGAAGCGATAGTTCCACGGTCCATCATACCAGACTTTAAAGAGGTTTCCAGTCAATTTATGGTAGGTACCATCATAGTAAGCCCCACCATCAGTATTCACCTGCCCCTGCCAATAAATAACATCATATTGAGTAAACTCATTGGGGTAATACTGACTACCGCTGATTCCCACATGCCATACGTGCGCTCTTTTTTCCGTTTTTAATTCCGGGAAGAAATTATCTATAAACCGGTAACGGTCCTTAATTTTTCGATCGTCGTACCCATAAATAGCCGTCACTCGGTTCATGCGATCCCGATAGAGAGGTGTAATTCCGTAAACGCTGACACCTGTCGATTGTCCAAGAGATGTATAGAAATTATTGGTATGAAGTTCATACTCACTTCGATTTACTGCTAGCCCCAAACGAGTACCGGTATACCCCACTGGTGTTTCGTAAAGAATGCTATAGTTTTGCACATCATGGCTGGTAAGCATTCCGCTTACACCAATTTTATCCCCATTCTTTCCGGGGTTATTAATTTCCGTATGTACACCATAGCGGTAACGTCCAGAATAATAGCCACCCCCGTTATCCGCAAACACATAGTTATTCCATACCGGACGACGAAAAGCTTCTACATCAAGAGACGTTGTGCCCGGAGTACTTCCCGGACGGAGAATGCCCTTAGCTATTACACCGGGAAGGTCATTTAATACATTCATGACTCTCTCCAGTTTACGGTCTGTAAGAACCTCTCCCGCTTTCAATTCGTGAAGATACCCTTCAAGTACCGTATCTGCCACATCCGATGTATTCTTTATCAAGGCAACTTTATCATATTTAGCGACATAAACTTTAAGAACAAGATTGCCTTGTTTTACTTCCTGAGGAGGAACGATGGTAGCCACTACCGGATAGCCTTGATGCTTTGCATATTCCGTAATTTTATCCTTCAAAGCAACAAGCTCTGCTACCTTTAAATTTCTACCACGATATTGATTGAGTATATCCCCGAGAGCCCCATCTTTATCTGGTAATGCAAACCCTGTTAAAATAATATCTTTCACATAAAAAGCAGGATCATTTTCACTTCCCGTATTTCCGGCTCTTACAGTTTCAAGAGAAGGGTCTTGGGTCACCACCTATTGCTCTCCCTTACGTGCATAAGGATAATCGGTTACTGCTTCTTTATCAAAGGTGGGGAGTGGTGACTGTCCATAGACAGGTCCCACAAGAATCAGCCCAAGGGCTAGGGTTAAAAAACCTTTTTTCTTCATAATATAACCACGTCCCTTTCATTCAACGTACACTCCAAGAATCTCTGTACCAAATCTCCATTTTCCCAATAATGATTATTTCTATGTTATATTGATAATAACTCATCTCCCAACTTCACCATTACTAATAAAAAAAGGTTAATTAGAAGCATTACTCTTTTTGAATTACAAGTTAAATATCATACAAACCCACCAAGTAACTCTTTTTTTTATTTTATCACCGGATATATCTGTGGTCAATTTGTAGATATTGTTATTACCATTAGTCATCGTCTCCTGCTCGGTGATAGGTAAAGGTGTGACGCGGTGCCGGTTTCCTTTCCACTGTTGTTAACCCGACTCCTGCCACGTGGTAATAGAAGCGTCTGGCGCAGCCTGTTCTTCTGTTGGTTGTGGTTTCTCCCGTTCCGCTGTAATTTGTGGAGCCTTCTCTGTTGCCATTACCGTTAGCATATCCCGCAGTATGAGAACCATCCCTTTGTGAACGAGAACCATACCCTTGTGAGCGATAGGCATCTCGCCGTTCCTTCGCTTCCGCCTTCCACTTCTTTTCATTTCGTTCCCAGTAAGCAGCCGCTCGTTTCCAACTCTTCATCGTCTTCTTGCCCACAGACCAACCTACCGCATCGTAATATGCCATGAATGCTTCCGGATCAATGTGGTAGCCCTTCTCTTTACAATACGCCTGCACCATCTCCAGCGTTGGCGGAACAAACGGTTCTTCTTCGTCAGCCTTGTTCGACTTCGCTGTAGATTTGGATGTTTCTTCCGATGTGATCGTAGCATTGGATTGTAATTCAATCGTAGACACAGATTTCGATTGCAATGTTACATTCGACACGTCCTCTTCTGCATTTTTTAATGTATTGTCTTGGGGCTCTACAAGGATAGCTTCGCTACCTTTCTTTGTACTTTCTTTAGAGATGTCTAGTTTAGTTTCGTTTAGTTTAAGTATAGGTACAAAAGTTTCGTAACTTTTTACCCTAACCTTTGCCGGTAGTATTGCCGGTACCGTTGCCGGTATATGTTTTGTATTACCTATTTTTTCATCGTCATTGCCGGTAAATTTTGCCGGTTCTAACTCTGTATTGGCTGTATGTTTACCATCATTCTCGGAAGCTTTTACCGGCTCTGATGCTATATTAATTTCATCTTTATTATTGGCAATGTCTTCCAATTCTAATTCTGCCTGTGGTACTTCTTCATTATCACCAGCAGATGTTACCGTTTCTGTTATCGTTACATCTGTGGCTGTTTTGCCTTCCTTCATTTGACCCGTAGTCATTTCGTCCGTAGTGATTTCATCTATCGGAAGATCATCGGGCTTATCAAACTCTTCTACCGGAATCAGTTGGTATGTCGGAGCAATTCCCACTCTTCCCTTCTTATATATTAAAAGACCTAACGAGCATAACTCATTTCTCGCATTGCGAATCGTGCGTTCACACAAGCCTGTGCTTAACAGCAATGCGTTCATCGATAAATTAAAATTCTTTTTCCATCCGGCCACATTATTATAATGAAGTAACGTAAGCCAAAGAAAACGCGCCGATGAAGAAACTCCCGGATGCACTAGTATCCATTTTTGAAACCCGTTTAATTGTTTGATGTAATTCATGAGTCGTACCTCCCTAAAATCTAGCGGGGAAAATTACCCCCTCACTTATAACAGGCAAAAACGACCCCCTTTTTAAACATAATTACCCATATTTTTTTATCATACAACCATCTTAATTTTGCATCCAATCTGAAAGCCCAGTATATATCTGCATTGCATGCTTCTTTCAACCGAAAATAAAAATTACAAAAAATTTATGTGTACCTTTCAACCGATAGATATGTACAAACAAAAGCAATTAATGCTATCGAACATTCAATTCATAGTACCGAACATTTAATTACTGCTATCCAACGTGTAACCAATGACATAAAAACTAAAAACTCACGCATATAGATTCTTCAGTTACGCCCGGAAACTGAAGAAATAACTTGGAGGTCGACTCATGTCTTGGCAGTCAAGTCTTACGAATGAATAGATAAATATAAAAGTATCCTACGATAGCTCTTTGAAGCCCGGTCTTTCGAAGGGCATTCTGCATAGCTATTGTAGGATACTTTTTTCTTCTAGTATTGCTTTTTATTTACTTCTTAATTTGTTTCATAACAGCTACGGCCACCATGACAACAACAATACCAATGACGCCGGCTACTGCTTGCGACCACTGCCAAACAGCAGCCAGCAACGGATCGGCTACTACCATTTCACCGGCTACCCAACCCAATACGGCACCACCGGCATATAAAATAATCGGATATTTGCTGATAAGCTTTGCAAATAAGGAAGCACTAAAGATAATAATCGGTACCGTCACCAACATGCCCAGTACAACCAGTTCCATAATGCCTTGTGCGGCTGCTACGACACCAATTACATTGTCAATGCTCATCATAGCATCGGCTAGCACTATAGTAATAATCGCATCCCTAAGGGAATCCTTTGCTTCCACATGTGCTTCTTCATCTTGATCCATCAAGAGTTTCACTGCAATCCAAGCCAATACGATACCGCCTATGATGTGTAGTGCCGGAATAATATGTAATGCTTCCGCCAGTAAAAAGGCTAATACCAACCGAATAGCGATGGCACCGAAGGTGCCCCAAAAGATAGCTTTCTTTTGCAAATCCGGTGACAGCTTTTCCGCCGCCATACCGATAACAACAGCGTTGTCTCCGGCTAATACAATATCTACAATAATAATTTTACCTACGGCAATCCACGTGGCTATATCTAATAAGTCTAACAATCCATTCGCATCCTTCCTCATAATCATGTAAGGAATATTATAGCACTGTTGACTATAAAACGCACGTAAACATTATCTCATTCTCTTTTTTATAACAGCGGCTGCCAAGACAAGGACAACACAAGCCAATTTAAAAGGAATCGCATAGGGAGCAAGGTATGGTGCCACTAAATGATCGGCTTCGATCATACCGCCGCCGACCCAGCCGAGAATACCACCGCCGGCATAGAGTATAACCGGATATCTATCAATCAGTTTAACAAATAGCGTACTGCCCCAAATAATAATTGGCACCGTTATCAACATGCCCGCCACCACTAAGCCCATGTGACCTTCGGCAGCACCAACAACACCGATTACATTGTCTATCCCCATTACGCCATCGGCAATCACAATCGTCATAATGGCGCTACGCAAATTATCTTTGGCTTCAATGGAATGCTCCTTCTTGGTATCGTCTAGGAGTGAATAGCCAATCCAAAGTAGCAATAGACCACCGATTAAGTGTAACGCTGGAATCGTGTTAAGCGCTTCTACAAATAAAACGGCCATGACTAAGCGCAATACAATAGCCCCGACAGTCCCCCATAAAATAGCCTGTTTGCGGTGATGAGGCGGTAAATTTTTAGCCGCCATCCCAATTACAATCGCATTATCCCCGGCTAATAAAATATCAATGACAATAATTTTTACAATAGCAAGCAAGCCTGCCACACTAGCAATCTCCAATGCGTTTCCTCCATCATCGTTATCATCTAACCATACGTCTATCAAATTCTGCCACTGTCGGTTATAGTCCTGCTTGATTGTACATAAAAAAGACGTCTGATATCTTTCAGGCGTCTCCCTTGCAGGTCGCTACTTTACCTTTCGTGGCCTTATATGGTACAATTATACCATAATAATTATGAGAGTATCATGAGAAATATAATAAATTTACTGGGATTTTCTTACTCTCATTTTGTGCAGTGTACATTTCAAGTGCACACCTATAGGCAAGTTCTCCACTCTTAGGTTGGGGGCTTTTTTTATTGCTCCGTAACTGCCTATACAGTGCTCCATGTGTTGTATTAGAAAGGGTTGTATCTATGCATCAAACTGAAACGATTTTCCAAAAGCTCCGACTGTTTCTGCGTCTGGCTACACCGGTTATATTGACGCAGTTTTCTCTCTTAGCCGGTACTTTTGTGGCTGTATTCCTTACCGGTCAATACAGCACCGTCGATTTGGCGGGAATTTCTATCGGCTATAATATTTGGGTCGCCTGCTTCTTCGGCGCTATGGGCATACTCCTCGGCATTTCACCGATTATTGCCCAACTACTCGGCGCGAAACGACCGGAGCAAATTCCTACTATCGTCCGTCAAGGGCTGTATCTAGCTACCTGCATGGGACTCTTCCTACTTATCTTAGGTCTCTTAGGTCTTAAACCGTTATTGTTATTGCTCAATCTGGAACCGCAAGCCTACGAGGTTTGCATTCATTATATGACAGCCATCGCTTTCGGTATTCTTCCCTTGATGTGGCTATCCATTTTGCGTAACACCGTCGACTCTCATGGGTATACCCATTATTCCATGGGCATCATGATAACCAGCTTTTTCCTTAGTGTCCTCTTAAATTATGTATTGATTAACGGTCATTTCGGATTACCTGCCTTAGGCGGTGTCGGTGCCGGTATTGCCACGGCTATCTGCTGTTGGTTTAACTTACTCTGTTATCTAGTGATTGTAACGCGCTGTAAAGCGTTTAAAGACTATCACTTTTTCAAACAGCTCGAACCGTGGCAATGGCCATACATTCAAGAACAGCTTCGCTTAGGTGTACCGATTGGGATATCTATCTTCTGTGAAATGAGTATCTTTAGTGTAGCCGGTCTTGTAATGGCCTATTTTGGTACCGAAATCATCGCAGCCCATCAGGCAGCCATCAGCTTTACCAATCTCTTTTATTGCTTCCCCCTTAGCTTGAGCATTGCGTCCACCATTGCCGTTGGTTACGAAGTCGGCGCTCAACGCTATGCGGATGCAAAGGCCTATGCGTACATTGCTCGCGGTGTGTCTCTCGTAATTGCTGCCTTGATCAGTATGTACAGCTTCACCCATCTATCTACCATCGCCGGTTTATATACAACGGAAAGTCATATGGTAAACCTTATCGGCAGCTTCCTATCCTATGCGGTGTTCTTTACGGTAATTGATGCCTTTGGCACACCGATTCAAGGGATCTTGCGCGGCTACAAGGATGTGCGAATTATTTCTGTCATTGCTATCTCCACCTATTGGGGCGTCAGTGTTCCCGTAGCCTATGTGTTTAGCAAGCTGCTCGGCTATGGTCCGTACGGTATCTGGGTTGGCTTATTGAGCAGTGTGTCGGTAGCCGGTATTCTTTACACGTGGCGTCTCTGGTACATCCAGTACCGCCGTTATGCAGTACGCTAGTAAAAATGAGTTATCAAGTACATAGTGTATGAAATAAAAAGGAGTTACGACGAACAAAGTGTACGAACGTTCCCAATGATTAGCTCTAACCGCTAATACCGGGATGTCGGTTCACTCATTTCGTTGTAACTCCTCTTTTCATATTGCCTTCATTAACAAAATAATATGCGCTGCTTAGCTATATAGGATGCGAATAAAATCATCACCGAAGCGCTGCTCCAGTTCCGGCTTCATCTTCTCCGCACAATACGCAAAGCCTTGCTTTGCAATGAACGCTTTCGCATCTCTGCGCGCCTCGGCCAACATATCAATATCACGAACAATATCCGCCACCTTCAAATCCGGCAAGCCGTGCTGCATAAGACCAAATAACTGCCCTGCACCGCGCAACAGTAAATCCTGTTCCGCCAAGACAAATCCATCTTGAATGGTTTCCATTAAATGTAATCGCTTTTTGCTTTCCTCATTGCGACTGTCACTGACCAATATACAGTATGCCTGCGCATCACCGCGCCCTACACGGCCACGCAACTGATGGAGCTGTGAAAGACCGAACCGTTCCGCCCCTTCCACGCACATGATCGTCGCATTCGGCACATTGACACCTACTTCAATAACCGTAGTAGATACTAAGAGTTGAATATCCCGGCGATGAAAGGCCTCCATAACCTCTTCCTTTTCGGCTGCACTCATGCGACCGTGTACCATACCTACCGCAAAACGCCCGTGATAATACGCAGCCAGCTCCATGTATAGTGCCTCGGCTGCTTGTAAGTCCAGCTTTTCCGATTCTTCTACCAAGGGGCACACCACATAGACTTGATGGCCTGCCTCCATTTCTTTGGCAAAGAAATTACGCATCCGCTCCTTATAGGACGAATTGACGGCAAATGTCTGCACCGGCTTACGCCCCGGCGGCATTTCTTTAATGGCACTGACCTCCAAATCTCCGTAAATGGAAAGCGTCATGGTTCGCGGAATCGGGGTAGCTGTCATTACAAGAACATGAGGATTCATCCCCTTTTGCTGTAATCGTGCCCGTTGCTCTACACCAAAGCGATGCTGCTCATCAATGATTGCCAATGCCAGTTTGTTAAAGTGCACACCCTCTTGAATAAGCGCATGTGTACCGATAACTATATCGATGGTCCCGGCAGCCAAGCCTTCATAAATGGCCTGCTTTTCTTTTGTCTTTGTTGAACCTGTCAGCAAAGCAAACGTGACATCAAGCGTACCACACATCGCTGTAATACTTTCATAATGCTGCTGTGCCAAGATTTCCGTCGGCGCCATCAGAGCCCCTTGGTATCCATTCTCCACCGCTTTAAGTAATGCTAACGCACCGACTACGGTCTTACCGGAACCTACATCCCCCTGCAATAGCCGTTGCATCGGCAAGTTATCTTCCATATCGGTAGCTATCTCGTGAAAAGCTCGCTGCTGATCACCGGTCAAGGTAAACGGTAACGATGCCAGAAAAGAGGTAATAAGTGGTCCATTCGTTTTCATCGCCACCCCTTGTACCGCTTGTTGTCGACTTCGCAATAACAATAATCCGGCTTGCATCACAAAAAGCTCCTCATACGCCAGTTGCCGACGCGCTGCCTTATAGGCTTCCGGTGTGCTGGGAAAATGCATTTCTTTAAATGCTGCATACCGCGTCATAAAGGAGTGCGCTTCACTTACCTCCGGCGGTAAAATATCCGGCAACTCCCGATGCGCAGCAAACCAATTCGTCAGTGCCTGCCTTACTATATATTGGGATACACCTTCCACCAAAGGGTATACCGGTACGATGCCCATGTCCGGTTGTTGATCACCGTATAGCATTTCCACATGCGGTGTATTCATCTGCAACGCACCGTATCCCATATCGACTTTACCGTAAGCGTAAAGGCGCAATCCTTTTTTATACATGTTCTTTTTATACGATTGATTAAAAAATACAATCTTACAACGTCCCGTGCTATCTGCTAGTACAATCTCCAAAATTGACAAACCGCGACGTGGTCTCTTTTCCTGTACCGTCGCAATGGTACCGATGACCGCTGCTGTTTCGCCGGCTTTCAATTCGCGCAAAGGTACAATATGGCTCCGGTTCTCGTAGGCACGTGGGAAATACGTAAGTAAGCCCGGAATTGTGCGCACACCCAGACGATGAAATTGCCGTTCACGCCCCGGTCCTATGCCCTTGATTGTCTGTAATGCTGTTTCCATCTGCTTACTACCGTCCTTCCCCATCATCGTATCTATCATATGCAATCGCTATTCACGGTGCACACGAGTGCGATGCATCGTCTGCCTTCATCCATCGTGTATACGTTCGTCATTAACGTTATGTACATTATAGCACAGGAAAATAATTAGATATATGTTTAAATCAATGTCACCACTTGCTTTTAATTTTCCTTTATGATAGAATACCTATGTTATGTTGTAAAAATGCTTGGAGGTGGAATTGATGGCAAACCTTTGCGAAGTATGTGGCAAATCCACAGCTAGCGGTATGAACGTGAGTCATTCTCATATCCGCACAAAAAGGACTTGGAAGCCTAATATCCAGAGAGTACGGGCAATTGTAGACGGCGAAACCAAAAAGGTTAATGTATGCACTCGCTGCCTTCGTTCTGATAAAATTACACGCGCGTAAAACATTAGAAGGTACATGTACTCAATAAATGAGAGACATCTGTCATTGATGACGGGGTGTCTCTTTTTTATTACCTACTATTCTTTTGAGATGTATCCGATAGTTTGACAAAACACATTACTCGTGCCCATCTTACGAAGGACAAGCACGCTACGCCTTTGTATCCCGTTGTGCCTATTATATCGCATACCGCTTTAAGCAGTTTATTTTTTTGTCCTCTTTTCCTCGGTAAACTAGAAAGTCTCCAACTCTTCTTTTGTCATATGTATACCTCCTTGCAATAAAAAAAGCCCTTACGGGCTTAAAATGGATATAAAAAACCGCTTACCTTCGCAAGCGGTTAATCCTTATGATTTTCACATTTTATACAAATTTCTACATAATCTTTATTCTTGGAGACAGTCTCATCAAGTAAACGTTCTGGTGCCATTCCCTCTGCCACCATAGCTATTTCAAAACAGTCACCCACCTCTATTTTTTTTCCATACAATGGGCAATAAACAAAATCATCCATCTTAGAATACCTCCATCATCGCTTTTACGTCACCCTTAAATTCATCTTTGCTGTAAGCTGTTCGGATTTTCTTTTCTTTTAAATCAATATATATCGCCCCGTCATCAGAATAATAGTTTATAAACCTCCCATTCCACCGGGACAATGCAAACTTAGCATTTTTCATAAAGGATATTGCTTCTTCCCTTGTAACTTTATGGTCACGTTCCTTGTTGATATGTTCATCATCAAAGGTATAGTTATTAAGATTAAGCTGCTTAGGCTCCATAATTAACTTGCCGTTTATCTTTTTATCCTTCATGACCTGCTGTAATTTATATTTTGTAGAGCCTTTTACATACTTATTATACCATTCTTCATAGGATAATTCAGCCGGTACTTGTACGGTCTTACCATCAGGATCACCTTCTTTACGAGCAGCCCGTGTACTATCATCGTCGCTTATTCCGGGAATATACGGTACCGTAGTCGACCGGCATATAATAAAAAAGCAGAACCGCGATACCGATTCTGCTTTGCACCAGCACATCTATATGCCGTGGCCGGATTTCAACCGGCGTCTCCTCTTTCAAGGCGTGCTCACTCCTACACCACTCTTGTGCATCTCCATTATTCCATATATATTAATTTTTAGCAACCCAAAATTGCAATATAAAATTGAATACTTACTACGTCTATTAGCCTTCCTTGCTTAATTTATACTACGGTGCCACTTTTAATCTCAATATAAATCGTTATTCTAGAACGATCAAGGGCCTTAGCAATAGCTGACTTTGAGACATTGGCTTACAGTTCCTTTTCGATATAAAAGCGTTTGTACAACAAATATCGTTCTTGTATATATTGCTTGATTCATAGCTATCACCTCGGTGAAAGCATACATGAATCAGCCAAAAGTTCACTATTACGTTCAACCCATGGAACGAACATCATCGGTGAAAATATACATGAATCAGCCAAAAGCCTACATTCTTAGAAAGCCATTTTCCTACATTCTTATCATATGATTTGTATCCCATACTTTTGCTGCTATTTTTTCATGCATACCTAGTATATCGGTAAAGGCCTTTTTTATTATGTAATTTTCTACTAGCTATTACCAATCTCAGTATATCATAGTCATCAAGCGCCTACACTGCCATCACTTAGAATACACACCAAGTGGTATCATTCAGACACAGCCTCACTGAATAATCTCTGTCGACCCTTGGCATGATCTATTTTCCCTTCTATCGACAATGGCTCAATGACTTGTAAATATGAAAAATTTATAGCATAATTATTTCAACAGAATACTCAGTAGTGGCAGTCCGACAGAAATGCTTGTTTTTATCTGCACCGCCGTTGCATTATGAGTGTTAGGCTTCAGTTGTTACTACAGTAGAATTTAAATTCGTGCTTAGGCTTCTTTTCCGCTTCAATTTTACGTTCTTCAGTTGTTACTACAGTAGAATTTAAATTAGGTCTGCCGTTATGTTCTACTGCAACAATTTTGGCTTCAGTTGTTACTACAGTAGAATTTAAATCCCATTGATGTAGGAAATATCACAGGGACTTCATGACTTCAGTTGTTACTACAGTAGAATTTAAATTATTCTGACATATCTGGAAATTTAGCAGTAGAAGGGCTTCAGTTGTTACTACAGTAGAATTTAAATAGGGATACATGGATACACAGAAATAACGTATCCTGTCCTTCAGTTGTTACTACAGTAGAATTTAAATACTGATGAATTAAAAAAACAGTTGGACGAGTTAGCTCCTTCAGTTGTTACTACAGTAGAATTTAAATTGTTAATAGTGATTTTAGAACTTGACCCGTCGCCCTTCTTCAGTTGTTACTACAGTAGAATTTAAATTATGTTCGTTGCAAATCCCCTTCCTTTTCGCTCGTCACTTCAGTTGTTACTACAGTAGAATTTAAATAATATATCATCGTTTTTCCATAATTGGGGCTATCTACTTCAGTTGTTACTACAGTAGAATTTAAATAATGCCGATTTCCAGTTCAAAATCTTTTCTTATTTTCTTCAGTTGTTACTACAGTAGAATTTAAATAAATTTATAGCCTAAATCTTTGCACATCAAACTATACTTCAGTTGTTACTACAGTAGAATTTAAATACACATCGTGGGTATATTCTCGCATTGCTGAGAGTACTTCAGTTGTTACTACAGTAGAATTTAAATACCTGCCATTGCGCCGCTAGTGGCTCGGCTCGTGTGCTTCAGTTGTTACTACAGTAGAATTTAAATGTTTCCTTATCCGTGAAAAACTCACGGATAACTCCGCTTCAGTTGTTACTACAGTAGAATTTAAATCGTCAAACGGCTTCGTAGACTCACGATTTCTCTAACTTCAGTTGTTACTACAGTAGAATTTAAATTCATATCGTTTATATTTCCCTTTGGTCTTTTTCACACTTCAGTTGTTACTACAGTAGAATTTAAATAATGCTTCTTTAGCTTCGGCGATGAATTCTTCATATCTTCAGTTGTTACTACAGTAGAATTTAAATACACATCGTGGGTATATTCTCGCATTGCTGAGAGTACTTCAGTTGTTACTACAGTAGAATTTAAATAGTGTACAGGTTGCGGCAGAAAAAACAGCAAAAGCACTTCAGTTGTTACTACAGTAGAATTTAAATTGTAATTGAATCATTGGCGGAGAAGGAGGTACTTATCTTCAGTTGTTACTACAGTAGAATTTAAATCTCGATTCCCTGGCGGGTAAATAGCCAGTTACCCTTCTTCAGTTGTTACTACAGTAGAATTTAAATTCTACGACAAACCCGCCCTTGATGCGGTGTGCCTTACTTCAGTTGTTACTACAGTAGAATTTAAATTGCCGAAGCCGCGGCTAATCGTGATGGATTATATCCCTTCAGTTGTTACTACAGTAGAATGTAAACTCACGCGGTCCGTTAAGGGTCGTATTCGTTTGTCGTTTTCAGTCGTTACTACAGTAGAATGTAAACATGAGCAAAGTTTCAGCGGACAATGCAAGGCGTGTGCTTCAGTCGTTACTACAGTAGAATGTAAATAATAATTAGCATTTTTACGGCACATTTAATATAACACTTCAGTCGTTACTACAGTAGAATGTAAATACGTGGGATGGGCCAAACACGGTTAAGGTCATTATAGCTTCAGTTGTTACTACAGTAGAATTTAAAGGTACATAATTGCTTAATTGATATGGGACTTTTCTCCCACAAGTCTGCAGCTTCTTTGATTGTAAATACTTCATCCAATACTCTCATTACAAACCTCCTATTTCGTATAAGAAATTATACAAAGCCATTAAAAACGCCATAATCCCTACAATCCAGTATAGTCTTGAAATCATAGTATTCCGTTGATATAATAAGGGAGAAGATGGGAGCCTTTTCGGGCTCCTCGTGGTTACCTGTTTAGGTATCGTATTATCTCGGTCAGCAGCTGGATGAATACGATTACCAGTGGTAACCACTTTTTATTTTCTTCTTCCTTTTCTTTTTCAACATTTCACCTCCTTTCATATTAACCTTCAGTTGTTACTACAATAGACTTTAAAATCAAATCATCAATTTTTTTAAGTTATACGCCGTCGCTTAAGTCATTACTACAGTACAATTCAGATAATAAAAAGTTTCCTACACTCCACTTCCACCGGACATGAAAATCCCCTCACTTCTGTAAACGGTTAATCAGTAACTTCCATACGCTCGATTTCATCTTCATAAAATCTAATTATCATATTTTCATTTTTCCTTCTTATTGTGAATCAATAGAATACATCCCCTTTTCTAAATCATTACTCCCTTCCTATCTGTGCCATTAGTCATCGTCTCCTGCTCTATGATAGGTAAAGGTATGCCGCGGTGCCGGTTTCCTTGTCACTGTTGTTAACCCGACTCCTGCCACTTGGTAGTAGAAGCGTCTGGCGCAGCCTGTTCTTCTGTTGGTTGTGGATTCTCCCGTTCCGCTGTAATTTGTGGAGCCGTCTCTGTTGCCGTTGCCGTTAGCATATCCCGCAGTATGAGAACCACCCCTTTGTGAACGAGAGCCGTACCCTTGTGAGCGATAGGCATCTCGCCGTTCCTTCGCTTCCGCTTTCCACTTCTTTTCATTTCGTTCCCAGTAAGCAGCCGCTCGTTTCCAGCTCTTCATCATCTTCTTGCCCACAGACCAACCTACCGCATCATAGTACGCCATGAACGCTTCCGGATCAATGTGGTATCCCTTCTCCCGGCAATACGCCTGCACCATCTCCAGCGTTGGCGGAACAAACGGTTCTTCTTCATCTGTGTTAGACTTCAATCCAGACTCCGATGTAGACTTCGCTATAGGCTTCGATGTAGATTTTAATTTAGATTGTGATATTGGTTGCGACATATCCTCTTCTTCATTTTCAAATGTATTTTCTTTGGGTTGTTCAAGGATAGCTTCGCTACCTTTCTTTGTACTTTCTTTAGAGATGTTTAGTTTAGTTTAGTTTCGTTTAGTTTAAGTATAGGTACAAAAGTTTCGTAACTTTTTACCCTAACCTTTGCCGGTACCATTGCCGGTATATGTTTTGTATTACCTATTTTTTCATCGTCATTGCCGGTAAATTTTTCCGGTTCTAACTCTTTATTGGCTGTATGTTTACCATCATTATCGGAAGCTTTTATCGGTTCTGACGCTATATTAATTTCATCTTTATTATTGGCAATGTCTTCCAATTCTACTTCTGCCTGTGGTACTTCTTCATTATCACCAGCAGATATTACCGGTTCTGTTATCGTTACATCTGTAGCTGTTTTGCCTTCCTTCATTTGACCCGTAGTCACTTCGTCCGTAGTGGTTTCATCTATCAGAAGATCATCGGGCTTATCAAACTCTTCTACCGGAATCAGCTGGTATGTCGGGGCAATGCCCACTCTTCCCTTCTTATATATCAAAAGACCTAACGAGCATAACTCATTTCTCGCATTGCGGATTGTGCGTTCACACAAGCCTGTACTTAACAGCAATGCATTCATCGATAAATTAAAATTCTTTTTCCATCCGGCCACATTATTATAATGAAGTAACGTAAGCCAAAGAAAACGCGCCGATGAAGAAACTCCCGGATGCACTAGTATCCATTTTTGAAACCCGTTTAATTGTTTGATGTAATTCATGAGTCGTACCTCCCTAAAATCTAGCGGGGAAAATTACCCCCTCACTTATTACTATCCACAAACAAGTAAATTTTAAACATATTTATATATATAAATTTTTGGGTATGTCAAATATTTTGTGTAAACTCTTAAAAATCTTTGTCATACTTTTC
>Cam_p2__coassemble_995_pt1 | contig 36370 bp, 34 predicted proteins | sample Cam_p2__metabat2_low_PE_032 | metagenome-assembled genome bin Cam_p2 | reverse complement strand
GAATAATTGAGCCTAGTATATTAACCTGTTTACACAAACTATTTTACACTCCCTAGTAAGGAGGGATTTTATGATTACCAAACTACTTATCAGATATTTTCCCAGTCATTATGCTTTTTCCTTCGTTGATGATACAATAATAACAAAAGAAGTGTATTGAATGAACACGGCAAAATATAAATTGCCAACTATAAAAGATTGGCATTACAGCAGGGAGTTAGATGTATCACAATTTTTAGTACATGATAAAATAAGGCTATACAATGCTTCGCAGTATCATATGCCAAAATGGCAGGACGCAACGATTACAGAAAATTTTTTATTCGAGAAGGTAATGCATAATAAACGAATTTGTAAACGATTAATTGAAAAAATCTTAGGCATTACCATTCAGTCTATTGAATTTCCTGAAGTAGAAAAGTCCATTGCCATCCGTCGCGATAGCAAAAGCGTTCGTCTGGATGTATACGTAATATAAAGTAGAGTCCTGTATATAGGCATCACAAGTCAGGTCTAGCGAATGACGTTGTTCAACCTATATACAGGACTCTCTTCTCCCCGGTGCTGGGAAAGAGGGATTCATAGATGCCGTAGATGTGTCATTCGTAAGACCTGACCAGCGAGACATCTATGAATCCCTCGGAACGTTTTTTATTTCTTACAATACATTAACGGTCATGCCCCTCGAGGAAAATTTGTTAATGAAATTGACACCGAGGTAGGCAAGGTAAAAGAAAACAAAGAAATGGAGAAATCATATATGACATACGCAATGGAAATCGAAAGACACAGACGGGAAGCCAAAAATATTGGAATTGCCATTGGACGCGAGGAGGGACTACAGCAAGGCCAAGCTGCTGGCAGCCAATTACGTGCGCAAAAAATAGCCTTATCCATGTTACGGGAACAAATACCTCTCAATGTAATTGTTAAATGTACCTCTCTATCTGAACAAGAAGTTCTCGATCTCGCCAAAGAACATAATTTACTATAAGATATAAACCATATAACCAAGAGGACAACTCATGTCTTAGCAGTCAGGTCTTACGAATGACATGCCTACGACATGAGTTGCCCTCTTTTCCACCTTCCGAGAGAAAAAGACACCTATGATAGTGATGTAGAATGCCCTTCGCAAGACCGGGCTTCAAAGCACTATCATAGGTGTCTTTTTGCATCATATATTCATTCGTTCATTTTGACGAATTGAAAAATTTTTAAATTTATTTTGCATTTTGGTTTACAAAATCGTTTCCCGAAGGATTGTATATAGTAGAGGGGTAAATGATTAATCCTTTACGATTTCTGAGTATGGAGGCGATATACCATGAAGTACATGGAAGAGTTGAATAAATTTAACGTATGGATTGCGCTGCATCCGGATGTGTCCTCATCGGCTAGATTATTATGGTTTGTACTCATGCAGTATAATAATATGTTTGGTTGGAAGCGGGTATTTTCTGTTTCTATATCAACGTTAGCCAGTGCCACAGGGTTATCTGTCTCTGCAGTAAAACGAGCACGTTCTGTGTTACAACGTGCCGGACGTATTCGTTATACGCCACGCAATCGTAGACTAGCTACATTATATGAAATCATTTCGTTGGCAAATGAAGGAATTAGAACAGCATATGTTGGTAATACGAAAACATCGAATGAAGAAATGAATCCTAACCACATAACGACGTCGGTTGAATCAAAGGAGAATACATCGACTGTTCAATCGGATGACGTACAGGATGTAGTACGAGATGAATCACGAGATGAACAATATAGTGAACCGTATAGTAGATCACGAGGCGAGCGCATATATAGACAAGACAAGACTAGACAAGACATATCTAAAGAAACCACAGTAAAGAAAGGTGAAGCTGCGAAAGGAAAAATGAAGAAAGAACCGAAGCGTTGTTTCACACCGCCTTCGGTTGCGGTGGTGCGTGCCCATTGTGAAGAGAGAGGCAATCGGATTGATTCGGAGGGATTGGTAGATATCTCTGAATTGAAAAGGACCTCTCATGTGGTACACATGGAAGGCCCTCTTGATCGTTTATTGCGCTATGCTTGTGTCATATGTGTAGTAGCTGCGTCTTACACAGATTGGTTGTGTCGTTTGTCAGCCCATCCTAGGTAAATAAAGACAGCGATGCCGATAATCATAATGGTGAGGCTGGTTACTTGTGCCGATTTTAATCCTAAGGTAAGGGATACGTAATCACCGCGAAGGAATTCTAAACAGAAGCGAGCGGCAGAATAGAGAATGGCGTACAATACGAACACTTGGCCTTTAGCATGTTTAAAGCTGCTGAAGAGAAGTAGTACGACAAAGATGAGAATATCAATTTGTCCTTCCCAAATTTCGGCCGGCCATAACGGTTGTGCTCCGTACGTGCGATAGGCTAAGGTGGTTTCGGGATAGAGAATACCGAAGTTACCTCCCGTGGGATGTCCGAACGCATCACCGTTCATTAGATTAGCCATACGTCCTACGGATTGACCAAGAATAATGGCAGGTGCAAATAAATCGGCAAAGGCCCATGTATCGATGCCGTGCTTCTTTGTATACCAAATGCCTACCAGCGTTCCCAGGACAACACCGCCTTGGATAGCCATGCCACCTTGCCAGACAAAGGGAATTTCCCACAGATGATTGTGGTAGTATGCCCAGTCGAAAAAGAATACATCCCATAACCTGGCACCGATAAGACCGGCTACACCTGTGTAAATAGAGAAATCAACAACGTGAGTGTGCCAACCGCGGCCATCTTTCTTCATTAGATAATAGGCCACGCAAGCGGCGGAGATAATGCCTAAGGCCAACAACAGACCGTAGGCGCGAACGGGGAATCCCCCGATAAAAAATAAATATTGATGCATAATGCCCTCCTTTTATTCGGTTGTAGTTTATTATAACTAAGTGACGGCATTATGACAATGAAAAGAGACCTGTGCTATAATAAAATCATTCTGTGCAGTAGAGAAAAGGGGGACACACATGCGAATCAGTTATTTAGGTCCGCAGGGAACATTTACGGAAGAGGCGTTGCAGCGTTACTGTGCTATCCACGGTATAGAAGGTAAACGTCAGCTCATAAGTACGATTGATGGTGCCATTGAAGCCTGCATGCTCGATGAATCGGATGTTGCATTTGTGCCGGTGGAAAATTCACTGGGCGGTAGTGTGCTTACTACGATGGATTATTTGACGGAGCATGATGATGTCGCTATTTGCGGTGAGATTACTATGCCTATTCGCCATTATGCATGGGGGATCCCGGGGAGTGAGTTGGCCGGTATTCGTCAAGTCTATTCTCATCCGCAAGCACTTAGACAATGTAAACGGTTTCTTACGGATCGTTTGGCACAGGCAGATTGTCACGAAACGGCATCCACATCGGAGGCCGGGCGATGGGTAGCGGATAAAGGCGATACTGCCATGGCGGCTATCGGCGGATTGGCGTTGGGGCAAACGTATGGGTTAAAGCGATTGACCGATGAGATTCAGGATAATACGTTAAACGTAACGCGGTTTATCATGGTCAGACATGGTGCGGCTTCGCTGACAAAGCCGGAGGGAGAGGTACATAAGTTATCTCTGCTGTGCGAATTGGATGGCTTGCGACCGGGATCGCTTTACGAAGGTTTAGCCATTTTCGCCAAGCGCGGTATTAATTTGGTTCGCATCGAATCGCGTCCCACAAAGGGACGATTGGGGGAATATAAATTTTTCTTTGATTTGGATATGAGTACAGGCTACGATAATGTGTCGGCCGCTGTCGAAGAATTACGGCAAACGGCAACGGCAGTACAGCTGTTTGGCATGTATCAATCGATAGCCGTAGAATAAGGAAGGATATTTCATGCAGAAAAAACGCATGACCAAGACATGGATAGTAACGGCACTGGGGCTAGGCATCGGCTCGATGATGTCTGTACAGGCCGCAACAATAACAGTGGTAAAAGCAGGACAGCACAAAACAACGCCGCAGGCAGTGACAACGGTAGTCCGTGCGGAAGGAGCTCCGAAGCATACACAGCGTGCGGATGTCGATTCGGACAATGAACAGACGATGATGCCGCAATTACCGATTTCGGTGGCAGGTGCCTTCGGATCGATAGAGACGGCTGATGAAGGAGCGCTTGTTGAAAACAATGAGGTTTTGGTGCCTTTCACGGTATATGAGAAAGCAAATTTAAACCACATTGTGAAAGCAAAACGAGGATACACAGTACGTTTACAAGGGTTGCGTCCTGCCGGCGATATGCTTTTCAGCAACGGTACAGGTCAACGTACGGTTCCGTTGCCGGTTGTACAACGCAATGGCAAGGAGTATGTCAATCTTAGTCGTACATCTTCGGCATTAGGCGTTGTTATGCAACGGAATAAAAAAGGTATCCTTCTGTCACCGCAGTTGGGTGCAGTGGAAAAACCGGTAAAACAGGCATTAGAGGCACCGTTGGCCTGGGCGTTCGACCCTACGGCTACGACGGGTACACCGTATAAACGCGCATTGACCGCCGCCGGTACTTCTATTATTTCTCCCAGCTGGTTCCAATTAAACCATAAAGGAACGGTGGAGACCACGGGAATCCCCAGTGAAGAATACGTCATGAATTACACGGCCTTAGGCTATCGGGTGTGGCCGTTGATTACAAATCAATTTAATCCTACATTGACACATACCATTTTATCCGACCCCGGTCATTGGGACGAATATGTGCGCGAGCTGGCAGGTTATGCCTTGGCGTATGGCTATGACGGCTATAATTTTGATTTTGAAAATATTGAGTTTAAAGACAAGGATCGCTTGACAGCCTTTGTAGAACATTTGAGTAAAGGACTGCAGGCGTATAATCTATATACCTCTATGGATGTTACGGGATACTCGAACAGCCCTAACTGGTCATTGGTATATGATCGTCCGGCGCTGGCAAAGTCGTTGGATTACATGGTTCTTATGGCTTATGATGAAACGTGGGCAGCCAGTCCCGTAGCGGGACCGGTGGCCAGCTATCCTTGGGTTAAGCGTAATTTGGAACGGCTCATTAAGGAAATTCCGGCGGGGAAAACTGTTCTGGGGGTACCGTTTTACATGCGCACATGGACAACGCCTATCGGTGCCGATGGCAAACCGGGTAAGGCAAGCTCTAAAACATTGGCGATGCCGGACAGTGAAGTGATTCGCACCACACATGCCAAATCGGTTACATGGGACGATAAAAAAGGATTGTACCATGTTGCCTTTTCGGATACTTCTACAGAGAATGCGGATATCCGCAACGCCTTAAAGGAAGATATAGCCGATGTGGTATCTGCCTATGCGAGTCATCCTACAGGAGCGACGGCTAAAAGTTCGTCCGGAGCATCGGCTAAGAGTTTGTCCGGGCTATCGGCTAAAAGCTCGTCTGTAATAACAGTAACAAAGGAAACAGATGAGGAAGAAACACCGTTCGGTATAGTCCCGATACAGGTAGTGCGCGCTCCGGCAGAGACGGGATCAAAAGCGGAGGGAGCAACTATTGCTGTGAATAAGGACGGAGTTAAGGATGATACATCCGAAACATCCGAAACATCCGATACATCCGATACATCCGATATAGTTAACGCAGCCAACACATCTACTGCAGTACACAATGGCCCTATGCGTAAACATGGAACGGCGTATATGCGCACGGATATTTGGTTTGAAGACAGTACCTCCTTACAAAAGAAACTGGCCCTTGTAGGCGAAGAAGGAATCGCAGGTTTTGCCGCATGGCGTAAGGGCTTCGAGTCGGACAGTGTTCGCGATTGGCTGTATCGATCCTATCCGGCGTTGGCAAAGCCGGTAGCCGATACAAAGGATAGCGGCGAGAAAAAAGAAGCTACGCATAAAAATGGTAAAAAAGCTCGTTCCGGAAAGCGGTAGCAAAGAATATCCGTTCGTGTTATAATACAGATGTTAGGTTGTGAAAATGATAATTGCTAACAATTTAAAAGCAGAGTGAAAGCAATTTAAAATGTATTTACAGCCTACGCTAAGAAGAACAATTTAAAAGTGAGGGATAGCTTAATGAAAGTTAACGATACATATGCCGGCTTTCGCGTAGAACGTGTAGAGACGGTAAAGGAAGTCAATGGTGTAGCGTACTTGCTGCGTCACGAAAAATCGGGGGCACGTTTGTTATATATTGATGCGCCGGATACGAATAAGGTCTTTTCCGTTTCGTTCCGGACGCCGCCGAAGGATAGTACCGGGGTAGCTCATATTATGGAACACTCCGTATTGTGCGGATCTAGAAAATTTCCGCTGAAGGAGCCTTTCGTGGAATTGGTAAAAGGTTCGTTGAATACGTTCCTTAATGCTATGACCTATCCGGACAAAACGATGTACCCGGTAGCCAGCAAGAACGACAAGGATTTCCACAATTTAATGGATGTATACCTTGATGCTGTATTCCATCCGCGTGTAGCTGAAGATCCACAGATTGTTATGCAGGAAGGTTGGCATTACGAACTGGATTCCGTAGATGACGAATTGACGTACAAAGGCGTTGTATATAATGAAATGAAGGGGGTATTCTCTTCGGCAGATTCTATTTTGGAACGTCACATGATGTCGGAACTCTTTCCGGATACTACCTACGGTGTAGAATCCGGCGGTGATCCCGATTATATTACGGATTTAACCTACGATGCCTTCAAAGCGTTTTACCACAGCTATTACCATCCGTCCAACAGCTATATGTTCTTGTACGGACAGATGAATATCAAGGAACAGTTGGATTTTATTAATGATGAGTACCTGTCCGACTTTGATGCGATTACGGTAGATTCCGAAATCGGTTTACAAGCACCGTTCAAAGCCGGCAAGGTAGCATCGTATCCGTACAGCATCGGCAAGGATGAAGATGAAGCGGGCCGGAGCATGCACTCCTTGACCTATGTAATGCCGGAGATGACGCCGGAAAAAAGCTTGGCCTTTGAAATTATTACTCATGCCTTACTGACATCGCCGGCAGCACCGTTGAAACAAGCGTTGGTAAAAGCAGGTATCGGCACGGACATCAGCGGTTATTATTTGGACAGCTTGCGTCAGCCGATTTGGAACATTACGGCTACCGGCTCCGACATGAATAAACAAAGGCAGCTGCAGACGATTGTAGAAGATACCCTCCGCGATATGGTGGCGAAGGGTCTTGATAAGACAATGTTGGAAGCATCCTTAAACAGTACGGAATTTGCTTTGCGTGAAGCCGATTTCGGCGGTCGTCCGATCGGGTTGGCTTACGGCATTCGCGTTATGGATAATTGGATTTACGATCGTGATCCGATTAAAATTTTAGCGTATGAAGAAGCGTTGCGTACAATTCGTGAAGGCTTGAACGGTAATTATTTTGAAACTTTGATTACCGACTATATTCTTACAAATACTCACAAAGCATTGGTATCCATTTATCCGGAAAAAGGGATGCAGGAAAAGAAGGAAGCGGCAGAGCGAGAAAAGCTGGCGGCTCTTAAAGCATCCATGTCCAAGGAAGAATTGGAAACCATTGTAGAACAGACAAAAGCCTTGAAGGCTCGGCAGGAAGCACCGGACTCTCCGGAAGCCTTGGCGACGATTCCGCTGTTGGAGCTTAGCGATTTAAGTCCCGAAGTAGAACATATCGAACGCCGCGAAGAAACATTGGGGGCCGCAAGACTTCACTTTATCCCGACGGCAGCCAAGGGGATTAACTATACAGCGTTCTACTTTGGCGTAGACTGCTTGACGGAAGAGGAACTGTTCTATGCGGAAGTGCTCAGCGATTGTATCGGTCGGGTCGATACGGACGCGTACAGCTATGAAGAGATTGCTAATGATATTAATTTAAACCTGGGCGGTTTCAGTATCGATATGGCAGCCATCGGTAAGAGCGGTGATCGCAATGGATACACACCGTTAATGGTGGTGCGTGCAAAAGCATTGCACAGTAAACTAAAAGAGTTGGTTCGTATTATTGATGAACTCTTGTATCACAGTCGTTATACGGATGCGGTACGCCTAACAGAGCTTGTAAAAGAAGAAAAGGCTGTATGGGATACGGAAGCCTTCCGCCGCGGACATACGCTGGTTTCCACACAGGTAACGGCGCAGGTATCCGACATCGGACGTTTTCGTCAGGCTGATGGCCTAGGTTACTTTGCGCGATTAGCGGAATTGGTAAAAGATGAAAACGGTCTTTCCCGATTAGGTAAAAAGCTGGCAGCCGTGGCTTCCAAATTATTCCGTACGTCTAATTTAAATGTGATGTTCGTCGGTGAAGAAGAAGAGTATGCGCGCTTTAAGGAATTAGTAACACCTGTTATCGGCGCATGGCCGGATGCTGTATTACCTACCGGTGTGTTAACATTTACAGGTGATTACAAAAACGAAGGCATCATCACCAGCGGTAAGGTACAGTATGTAGCGAAAGGCGGTAATTTCAAGGATCATGGCTATACCCATGTAGGTGCCATGAGTGTCTTGGAAAATATCCTGCGCTATGAATATTTGTGGATTCGCATCCGCGTTCAAGGCGGAGCCTACGGCGCCTTTGCTAATTTCTATAACAACGGCAATATGGTATTCTGCAGCTACCGCGATCCTAACTTAACGGAGTCCTTGCATGTTTATGATGAATTGCCGGCGTATCTCCGTCAGTTCAGCGTATCGGAACGTGAAATGCGTAAATATATTATCGGCACCATGAGTAATCTCGATTTGCCGGTAACACCGTCTTTGCGCGGTGCCAGAGCTATGGGTATTTACTTCGGAGAAGGCAGCGAAGAAAAACAACGCAAATTCCGCGAGCAGGTAATTGCTTGTGCGCAGGAGGATATCCGTGCATTGGCTGATGTTGTAGAGTCTGTCATGAAAGATAATCACGTCAGTGTTATGGGTGGTGAACAGAAAATTAAATCGGCTGCCGATGTATTTGATACGGTAGTTGCGTTGCCGCAATAATATCTGCGTATGTTGTGAATACGATGAAAGATTTGTTATATAGTAGACGGGTCGAACGTATTCAAAATAGTAGACGCGCATAAAACAGTAGAACATCTATAAAATAGTAGAACGTACATAAAATAAAAGCCTCCGTCTTGTATGGGTTATGATACCGATACGGGACGGAGGTTTTGTTTTGTCCTATAACTCTCTTTTTATATAATCGTTTTGGGGAATAAAAAAAGACTATCGGTATTCGATAGTCTTTTCTGCAGCTGATTAAAGAGCATTAACCTTAGCAGCCAAGTTAGATTTTTTACGGGCTGCCGTGTTTTTATGAAGAACGCCTTTGGAGGCTGCTTTATCAATTACGCTAGTAGCTTGAACAAGTGCTTTTTTAGCATCTTCTACTGCGCCGGCTTGAACAGCTTCAACCGTTTTGCGGGTTGCTGTACGAATCTGGGATTTCACAGCGGCATTTTTCGCACGACGTTCAGCATCCGTTTTTACGCTTCTAATACTGGATTTGATATTCGGCAATTGAGTCACCTCCTTATGTACTAACATTATACTCGAATAATTATAGCATAGAGATTAGCGTTGCGCAATACCTTATAGTACAGGATTTGTGGTATAATAGCGGAAGATATGAAATGCGAGGTGTGTTATGAGTAAATTAATGATTATAGACGGCAGTAGCTTACTGTATCGCGCTTTTTTTGCGCTTCCGCCGCTGAATAATGCATTAGGTGTTCCTACCAATGCAGTGTACGGCTTCTTAACTATGCTAACAAAATTGTATGATGAAATCCATCCCGATTATATTGCGGTGGCATTTGATAAAGGAAAAGAAACATTTCGTACGGAACTATATCCGGACTATAAGGGAAACCGTCCCAACGCGCCGGACGATTTACGCCCGCAGTTTGCGTTAATCCGTGAAGTGTTAGAGGCATTGGGGATTAAAGTTATCGAAGAGGAAGGATACGAAGGGGACGATATTATCGGTTCTCTCAGTAAGTCCCTGGGCAACGCGGACACCGATGTGTATATTATTACGGGGGATCGCGACAGCCTGCAATTGGTTGATGAGTACAGTCGCGTGCTGCTTACCAAAAAGGGAATTTCCGACATGCTGACGGTAACACCGGATACGATGAAGGAAATTTACGGATATGGTCCGGAGTTAGTCATCGAAATGAAATCGCTTATGGGGGACAGCTCGGATAATATTCCCGGCGTTCCCGGCGTCGGTGAAAAGACGGCATTGAAATTATTGAACCAGTTCGGTAGCTTGGAAGGCGTATATGATAATCTTGAAGCAGTAAGCGGGAAAAAATTGAAGGAACGCTTAACGGAAAATAAGGACTTGGCCTTTTTATCCCGTGAATTGGCAACGATTAAGACGGACATGGATTTGCCCTATACATTGAATGATTTTGTACAATATGCACATACTACGGAATTTATTCCTCTGTTTGATAAGCTGGGATTTCACGCCGTAACTCCGCGTTTGATGCGGGCTATGGGACTGGAGGAAAGCGCAACGCATACCGGTGACAGTGATTCGCTGTTTGCTGATTTTGCCAATCCGCCGGAGATTACTTGGCAGGAAAAAGAAGCCTTTGTGCCGAGTTTCTGGCAGGATAAAGTGATATCCATCGCTTTTGAGGCTGCCGGGACATCTCCGTTTTGGGATCCTAAGGTAGTATTCATCAGTAATGGTGATGATGTGATTCGTTTGGGCGGTGATGATGCCAATCGTGAAACAGTATTGCGTGCCTGCAATGAAGCAAAAGCCGTCATAACAACGGATAGCAAAATGCTACTGGAAATGTTGGGTGTGACGGCACCGGCAGATATTGCTATTTATACTGCGGCATCAAACACAGAGGATGAGGCCGAAGCTGTTCGTCTTTATGATGTTACGCTAATGGCGTATCTGGCCGATCCGACGCGTACCAATTATGGCATCGGTTATTTGTGTGAACGATTCGAGGTACCTGCCGTGCCCGACGGCGGTGCGATGGAATTAGCCGGGACGGCTGTGGCGTTACAGGCTATGTATGGTCCGGCAGTACATCTATTGAAGGAACAGCAGCTGTGGGACTTATATAAGGATATAGAGCTTCCGCTGGTGTATACCCTGGCTGTGATGGAAAAGAATGGTATTTATATTAATCCGGAACGATTGCAAGCACTGCGTCAGCGTTTTACCGAGGAAGTAGAAACACTTCGTCAACGTATTTACGAGGAAGCCGGCGAAACCTTTAACATTAACTCGCCGAAACAGTTGGGACATATTTTGTTTGAAACCTTACAACTGCCGGTGATTAAAAAGACAAAAACAGGTTACTCCACAGATGCGGAGGTTCTTGATATGCTGCGCGCGGAACACCCGATTGTGGAAGATATCCTGGCATATCGCACGGTAGCCAAGCTATTATCTACCTATATTGATGGTCTGGAGGACTTGATCAATCCCGATACGAAACGTATTCACACCAGCTTTAATCAGATGGTGACGGCGACGGGACGATTGAGTAGCTCCAATCCGAATTTACAGAATATTCCGGTGCGGACGGAAAAGGGAAAAGAAATTCGCGGCTTGTTCTTACCCGGCGAAGGCTATGATTGGTTGGTAAGCGCGGATTATTCGCAAATCGAATTGCGTGTATTGGCCCATTTATCCGAAGATCCGGCGTTGATCAAGGCATTTAACGATGGTATGGATATCCATCGCTTCACGGCGGCCGAGGTACTGGGAAAATCCCCGGAAGAGGTAACATCGGAAGAACGATCGCACGCAAAGGCTGTTAACTTCGGTATTATCTATGGCATCAGTGATTTTGGCTTGTCCCGTGATTTGGGAATTACGCGTGAAGCAGCTAAGAATTATATTTCCTTATATTTCAGTCGCTATCCGAAGGTTAAAGCTTATATGGATGCTATGGTAGCGATGGCTCATGAAACCGGAACGGTACGGACTATGTTCGGTCGTTTGCGTGCATTGCCGGATATTAACAGTCGTAATTTCAATCGTCGCTCCTTTGCGGAACGCACGGCGATGAATACGCCGATTCAAGGGACGGCGGCGGATATTATTAAGCTGGCCATGAATAAGGTAGAGGCACGGCTCCGTGACGGCGGTTATACATCACGACTTTTATTACAGGTGCACGATGAATTGGTGCTGGAAGTTACCAATGAGGAAAAGGATGCCGTAGAAGCGTTGCTGAAAGAATGTATGGAATCGGTAGTACAGCTGGCAGTACCGCTTATTGTCGATGTACATAGTGCCACTACATGGGCGGATGTAAAATAGGAGGTACTATGCCTGAATTACCGGAAGTGGAATTGATACGACGCTATATCGACAGTCAAGTGGCAGGAAAGCGCATCGGTAGGATCGATTCCTTGCTGCCGCGGATGTGGCGTAATACAACAGCTGAAGTCGCATCGCAGGTATTGACCGATGCTGTGATTACCGGCGTGAAGCGTCGCGGGAAATATTTAGTGCTTTCCATGGAAGACGGGACTTTGCTTATTGTTCATTTAAAACTGACGGGACGTTTAATTTATCGCAGTACGCCGAGGACGGAACGATTTGACAGAGTGTTGTTTTATTTGGACGATGGCGGTGTGTTAGCCTTTGGTGATATCCGGACGTTAGGTGCGCTATACCTTTTTGCTTCGGCGAAGGATATTGATTTGCCCGGCTTATTGCAGATAGGGGTTGAGCCGCTGAGTACGGCATTTACGGGAGCAAAGCTGTATGCTATGACTTCGCGTCACAGTACACCGATTAAAGTATTTTTGCTCAACCAAAAATATGTGGCCGGCATTGGTAATATCTATGCGGATGAGGCGCTGTTTCTGGCGCGGATTCATCCGCGCCGCCGGGCAGACAGCTTGACCGAAAAAGAATGTGCTTCTTTGCACAGGGCCATTCGAAAGGTGTTGCGGGACAGCTTGGAACGTGGTGGCACAAGCTTTAGGGATTACCGCAACGGGGAAGGCAAAGCGGGACATAATCAAGAGTATCTTGCTGTTTACGGCCGTGCCGGTAAACCTTGCGTACGATGCAAGCGCATATTGGAAGACACTGTATTGGGCGGTCGTCATACAGTGTATTGTTCACATTGCCAAAAATAAAGAATCGAGGAACAGGTATGTATAAAATCGGATTAACCGGCGGCATCGCTTCGGGGAAAAGCACAGTCGTTAATTGGCTTTTACGGCATGGTGCGGTAGCCATCGATGCGGATTTGGTAGCGAGAGAAGTGGTGGAACCCGGTACGCCGGGGCTGGCAGCCTTGCGCGACGCATTTGGAGATGATATAGTAACAACGGACGGAACGCTGGATAGAGCGGCCCTCGGTGAAATCGTATTTACCGATGAAGCGAAGCGTAAACAGCTGAATGCATTGCTGCATGGTTTTATCAAAGAGGCGATTGATGCAAAAGCAAAGCAACTGGAGGCTCAAGGCTATGCGGCGGCTATTTATGATATTCCGCTTTTAATCGAAACGGAATGGTATAAAGACATGGATGAAGTATGGCTGGTTTATGTATCGCCGGAAACGCAGCTGCATCGCTTGATGGAGCGCAACGGCTATTCGGAGGAAGAAGCAAGTCACCGAATCGCCAGTCAAATGTCATTCGATGAGAAGCGTCCTTACAGTGATCAGATTATCGATAATAACGGTACACCGGAAGAATTAGAACAGAAGTTACGTGTATTATGGAATGGAAAGAAACATCTTTTTGCGTTACAGGCGCGGTAAAGGAGGGACACGGTGCGAGGTAAGACCTTTTTGGCTTGGACAGCCATTATTGTAGGACTGTATTATTACAGCTATGGCATGCCATGTTTGGCAAGGCTTTACGCGTATCCTTTCGATCACAGAGAAATCGTAGTGACGGCAGCACAGGAAAATAAGGTATCGCCGTCATTGGTGGCCGGTGTGATATTGGCAGAAAGTAAGTTTAAAGAAGATGCCAAGTCGGCTCCGGGCGCTATGGGGCTTATGCAACTCATGCCGGACACGGCACATTGGATTGCGGAACAACTCAATCAGCCAAAAATGACTGACGAAGATATTAAGGAACCGGCTACCAATATCAAATTGGGAACATGGTATTTGGCATATTTATTGGACGAGTTCAAGGGCAATGAAATTTTAGCCTTGGCTGCTTACAATGCCGGGCGCGGTCACGTGGAAGAGTGGATGAAGGAATACGGCTGGGACGATAGCTTTAATGATATTGATGCGATTCCTTTCGGGGAAACACGCAATTATGTACGCAGTGTACTGGCCAACCAAAAACGATACACCGAGTTGTATGAAGATGTAACTGATGGCAAGTAGAGAGGTAGGTAACAGTGGAAAAAATTATTGAAGCATGCAAGGACCTGGATTTTTCCTGGTTGCCACCGACAATTGCGAATTTTACGCTTACTGTCGAACGCACGGCGGATGATGCGGGCTATCATCTCTTCTCTTATGAAAATGACAAGGGATGGCGATGGGAAGCCTTGTACGATAAGGAAGTCGAGGATTATACCGTGCATGTACGCATGCCGTTATTTGAGTTTACTGACATTAGCTTTGTCCGCGAAGAGGTAACATCCTATTGGGATGGCATGAAAGCGCGTTGTGTAGAGGGATTGACGTCGTTGCTGATTACTCCGGAAAAAGGATTTACCTACGCGTACAAGAACAAACAATTACCTACTTGGAAGTATGAAGACATATTGCCGCCGAGGATCGGCGAATTTGTAAGGGACATTACGCCGGATAAAGCGATACGCATGATCAACGGCTCCTATATTATCTGTGAGTATTGTCGTCCCGACGATCGGTCCGGCTTATTATTGTTTTACAATGTGCTGCGCGATGAATTTTTTGCGGAGCTGCGACGACATAACTTCCCGGAAATCAGCCATCGCTTAGATGCGAAGACGCTTCCGAAGCTGGAGCAAGTGCTTCGCGAGCATTTGGAAGATATCTTGACGGATTTGGCAGGACGCCTTTAATTGTTTTTGCGAAATGACGTTATCCCCGGCTCACATGCATGTGAATACAAGGTCGGTTAATGAACATGGGCGATGTACATTTTATTTGCGCATCTATGTGTTTGATGATATAATGTTACATGACTTTTATATAAACTGTTAAAAGAGTGGGCTTTGGCTCACTCTTTAATTTATACTGACGAGAGTTAACCATCGCAGCATAGATAGAAAACTATATAAAGGAGGCGACAGCGATGAAACGAGAAGCAGTAGAAGAGTTGGTTACTTCGATTGTGGAGACCATTATTGCAGATACCGATATGGAGCTGGTCGACGTAGAATACGTGCGTGAGCGCGACTGGTACTTACGGGTATATCTCGATAAGCAAGGCGGTGTTGATTTGGACGACTGCCAGATGGTCAGCGAAAAGTTAAGCGAAGTATTGGACAAGAAGGATCCGATTAAGGAAAATTATTTATTGGAAGTATCTTCGCCGGGACTTGATCGCGTATTGAAGAAAGAAAAAGACTTTATCCGTTACAAAGGAAGTAAGGTGGATGTCCAACTCTTTAAACCAGTAAACGGTAGCAAACAATTTACCGGTGAACTCGGTGATTATACTGATACAACCATTACTATTATTACCGAAAAGGAAACGATGACGTTGGAACGCAGCGCCATTGCTCAGATTCGACTTCATTTTGAATTCTAACGAAGCGAATCACATAACAACTGAAGAATAATTATTGGAGGAATAAACAGTGAGTCAAGAATTAGTACAAGCGGTTTCGGTGTTAACAAAGAATAAAGGATTGGCACCGGAGGTTATCTTTGAATCTTTGGAGGTTGCTTTATTGCAAGCGTATCGCAAAGAGCCGGGATTTAACCCCGAAGCTTATGTAGAAATTAATCGCGAAACCGGTGACTATCGTGTGCTGGCTAAAAAACAGGTTGTGGAAGATGTGACCGATGATGCCACACAAATCAGTCTTGATGATGCACGGATGCAGGATTTGCGGTACGAAGTCGGCGATATCGTAGCTGTTAACGTAACGCCGTCGAATTTTGGACGCAGTGCGGCCCATACGGCAAAGCAAATGCTTACGCAGCGTCTTAAAGAAGCAGAACGGAGTATCGTATACGAAGAATACTTCAGCCGCGAAGGCGATATCATTACCGGCGTTATCGAACGCGTGGAAGGTCGTAATGCGTTTATTAACTTGGGAAAAACGGAAGCTATCTTGCCTCCGGCAGAACAAATTCCCGGAGAATCCTATCAGGTCGGCGATCGCTTGAAATGCTATATTGTGGAAGTAAAGAAAACCACCAAAGGTCCTCAGATCATGATTTCCCGTACGCATCCGGGATTGTTGAAGCGCTTGTTTGAATTGGAAGTTCCGGAAATTAAGGAAGGCGTTATCGAGTTAAAATCGGTGGCACGTGAACCGGGCATGCGCTCTAAAATTGCCGTGTTCTCCCGCGACGAAACCATCGATGCCGTAGGTGCTTGCGTAGGACCGCGTGGTCAGCGTGTGCAGAACATCGTTGATGAATTACAGGATGAAAAAATCGATATTGTAAAATGGGACGAAGATCCGGCGGTATACATTGCTAATTCATTGAGTCCGGCAAAGGTAATTTCCGTTACCGTTCAGGAAGAAGAAAAAGCATCCCGTGTTGTTGTACCGGATTATCAGTTGTCCTTGGCTATCGGTAAAGCCGGTCAGAATGCACGTTTGGCCGCTAAACTGACAAACTGGAAAATCGATATTAAGAGTGAATCACAGGCTGAAGAAGCAGACGATACTGTAGGCGCAGCCGATAATTCCGTTGTAGAATCCACAGGAGATGCGGAATGAAAAAGAAAACCCCGCCCATGCGTGTTTGCGTAGGCTGTGGTGAGCTTCGCCCCAAAAAGGAGTTGCTCAGAATCGTGTGCTCGCCGGAAGGAGAGATTTCCTTGGATCGTACCGGAAAAGCCGCAGGTCGCGGTGCATATATCGAACCGAAGGAGTCTTGCTTCGAAGAGGCATACAAGGCAAAGCGTTTGGAGCGTTCATTGAAAAAAAGTGTGTCCGCCGAAGTTTACGCGGCACTGAAGGATGCATTGTTACATGAATGAGCAGAAAATTAAAAATCTTCTCGGCTTGGCACAGCGTGCAGGCAAGTTGATTTCCGGCGACTTTGCCGTTGAAAAAGCCGTGAAGCGCGGTGGCGCACCGTTGGTACTCTTAGCAATGGATTGCGCTGCGAATAATACAAAAAAATATACTCAAATGGCCGAAACTCACGGAGTTCCGTTGCGTACACTATTGACGAAGGAGGAACTGGGGCAGGCTATTGGAAAAGAATTGCGGGCAGTGGTTTTGGTAAATGATAGCGGATTTGCCAAGGCGCTGTTAGCTGAAATAGATCAGTAATGACTCAAGGGGGTATGCAGATGTCCAAAAAAAGAATTTATGAAGTAGCAAAAGAATTGGGCGTAAAGAATCAGCAGGTTATCGATGTGCTGCAAAAACATAATATTGAGGCCAAAAATAATTTTAATGCCATTGACGAAAAAGCCATTGACATTGTAAAAAAAGCATTAAAAGGCAACGATAAGCCGCAGGCTAAGGCAGAACAGAACGGACACCAGGATAAAGGTGGACACGGAGCGCAGAACAATCGCGCACAAGACACGCGTGCAAACGAAGACCGCAGCCACGACAATCGCAATAACGGCGGTAAACAGAATCGTCGCAAGCAGTCTGAAAAGCAGGAAGCCCGTCATAACGATCGCCATGAAAAACGCGATAACAATCGCGACGGCAATCGTAAGCACGACAATACGAAAAACGAAGGCCGTCATGGTAACGGTCATGACAATAACCGCGGCAATGATTCGAATCGCGGCAACGATAGTAATCGCAATGAACGAAATGATCATCGCAACAAGCGCGGTGACAACCATGGTGATGACCGTCGCGGTAAAAACGATAATCGCAACGATCGTCGCAATAGAAAAGATAAAAAGAATAAGCGTGACGGCAACCGCCCGCAATCCCTCTTGTCCACATCCTTAGCAAAAAGCAAGAATAAGGTAAAACAGCGTAACGAACAGAATCGTCAGCACAAGGAAGAAGAAAAACGCCGCGCCGAAGCAGCTATTGCGACAGCTATCGAATTAGACGGCCCGCTTACTGTAAAAGAATTGGCAGATAAAATGGGGCGTGAAGTCAGCGAAATTATTAAAAAGTTGATGTTCCTCGGCGTTATGGCTACGATTAATCAGGAAATCGATGTTGATACGGCAACCATCGTAGCAGAAGACTTTGGTGTGGAAGTAACCGAAGTGGAACCGGCAGAAGATCCTACGGAAATCAAGGAAATCGAGGATGCGCCGGAAACATTGCAGCCGCGCCCGCCGGTTGTTACTATCATGGGGCATGTTGACCATGGTAAAACTTCATTGTTGGACGTAATTCGTCAGACCAATGTAACAGCCCATGAAGCCGGTGGTATTACGCAGCACATCGGTGCGTACATGGTACGTTACAAAGGAAATAAGATTACCTTCTTGGATACCCCGGGTCATGAAGCCTTTACCGCTATGCGTCTGCGCGGTGCACAGTCGACGGATATTGCCGTTCTCGTCGTTGCTGCCGATGACGGTGTTATGCCACAGACAATCGAAGCTATCAACCATGCTAAATCCGCTAATGTGCCGGTATTGGTAGCCATTAACAAGATGGATAAGCCGGGGGCAAATCCGGATCATGTAAAACAACAGTTAGCCGAACATGGCTTATTGCCGGAAGAATGGGGCGGCGATACAATCATGGTTCCCGTATCCGCTAAGAAACGTCAGGGTATTGATGACTTGTTGGAAAATATCTTGCTCGTAGCAGAAGTTATGGAACTGAAGGCCAATCCGAATCGCCATGCGCAAGGCGTTGTTATCGAAGCAAAACTCGATAAAGGACGTGGTCCGGTATGTACCGTACTCGTACAGAAGGGGACACTTCGCGTAGGCGATACCATTATCGCAGGTACCGCTTTCGGTAAAGTACGTGCCATGACTAACGAACGCGGCGAAAAGGTAAAAGCAGCCCGTCCGTCTATGCCGGTGGAAGTTCTCGGTTTGTCCGATGTCCCGCAGGCAGGGGAAATTATGGACGCTGTCGACGATAACGAAGCACGTACCATTGCGGAAAAACGTATTGAAAAACAGCGTGTATCCGAAATGCAGAGAACTCACAAGGTTACCTTGGATGATATCTTCAATCAGATTCAGCAAGGCGAGTTGAAGGATTTAAATATTATTATTAAAGCGGATGTACAGGGTTCCGTAGAAGCCTTGCGTCAATCGCTAGAAGCAATTAAGAATCCGGAAGTACGCATCGTGATTGTTCATGCCGCTGTTGGTGCCATCAATGAATCCGACGTTATGTTGGCATCGGCATCCAATGCGATTATCATCGGCTTTAACGTTCGCCCGGATGCATTGGTTCGCAAGGCAGCGGAAAAAGAAAATGTGGATCTTCGCACCTATCGCGTTATTTACGATGCTATCAATGACGTAGAAAACGCAATGCGCGGTATGTTGACTCCGGAATTTAAAGAAGTAATTTTAGGTCGTGCCGAAGTACGCCAGGTTATTTCTACGCCGAAGGCAATCGTTGCGGGTTCCTATGTAACGGAAGGTAAGATTACTAATAATTCGGAAATTCGCTTGATTCGTGACGGTATTGTTGTTCACGAAGGCAAGGTTGATTCGTTGCGCCGCTTTAAGGATGAAGTGAAAGAAGTAAAGAGCAGCTTTGAATGCGGTATTTCCATTGAAAAATATCGCGATATTAAGGAAGGCGACGTTATTGAAGCCTATGTTATGGAAGAAATTACGCCGCAGCTATAATCGCTCTCAACAGGAGGTGTGACTATGAGTGACGTACGAGTTCGTAAATTACAGGAATTCATCAAGCAGGAAGTCAGCAATATGTTGATGCGCGGTCTTAAGGATCCGCGTATCGGCTTTGTGACGGTAACCGATGTGGAAGTCACCGGTGATTTGCGACAAGCCACGATTTATGTAAGCCTATTCGGTTCGGATGAAGAAAAGAAGGCCTCCTTGCAAGCATTGAAGCATGCAGCCGGTCACGTGCGTTCCGAGCTGGGCAAGGTACTCCGTTTGCGTTATACGCCGGAGATTGCATTTGCCAATGATACTTCGTTAGATTACAGCATGCATATTGAGTCACTGTTAAATGATATAAAGAAGGACGAGAAGAACCATGGAGATGCTTAACATTGATAGCTTAAAAGCTATCATCGATGATGCGCAGTCCATTGTTCTTACCGTGCATGTCAATCCCGATGGCGATGCCATAGGATCCATGCTGGGGATGTATGAAGCATTGCTGCAGCAAGGCAAGAATGTGCAGATGGTAGTGGATAGTCCGGTACCGCATAAGTTTTCCTTTTTGAAATATGCAGATCGGGTTCAGCCGCCGGAGGCACTACAATCCTTGGAGCAACCGGATATATTGCTCGTCTTGGATGCCAGTACGTTTGAACGCATCGGTAAAGTAGGCGAAGTATGTAAGGCACCGATTTACAATATCGATCATCATATTTCCAATACTAAATTTGCAGCAGGGCTTTACTTGGTGCCGGAATTTGCGGCGACCGGTGAAATCGTTGCCCATCTGTGTGAACAGTGGCACTGGCCGATAACCCCTTCTATGGCGGATGCTCTCTATTTGGGCATTGCCACGGATTGCGGATTCTTCAAATTCAGCAACACTACGGAGCATACGCTGCGAATGGCAGCCTTGTGCGTGCAGTGCGGGGCAAGACCGCAGGTAGTTTCGGAGCATGTGGAATTGACATCTATGAACCGTTTGGCTATTATGCGAAAAGCACTGGCCAATGTGGAATTTCCTCATGATGGTCGCGTAGGCATTATTGCGTTGGATGAAGAGTTGATGGCGTTGGCCGGTGACGATACAGACGGTTATGTTGATTTGGTACGAAATGTCGAAGGCGTTGATGTAGCTGTGCTTCTTAAAGCAGTGGGGCCTAAGACAACGCGGGTGAGTCTGCGTTCAAAGGCAACCGACGTGAATCAGATCGCCGGACATTTCGGCGGCGGCGGACATATTCGGGCAGCAGGCTGTACTATACAGTTACCGTTAGAAGCGGCAAAAGCAGAATTGCTCAAGGAGTTGCCCTGATGGATGGTGTTTTTGCATTTCTCAAGCCGCCGGGGATAACGAGCCATGATGCAGTAGGTATATGCCGACGACTGTTGCATGAAAAGCGTATCGGTCACAGCGGTACACTGGATCCCTTAGCCTATGGTGTGCTACCGATCTTTGTGGGCAGAGCAACGCGCCTTATTGAATATACTGGTCACGAAACAAAAACATATGTGGCAGAAGGGCAGTTCGGTTTTAGTACGGATACGGAAGACAGCACCGGACACATACTTACATCGGTAACATCGATCGATGCGGAACCGACAGCGCAGGAGCTGGCGCATGTGTTATCAACGTTTATCGGTGAACAAATGCAACGACCGTCCAAGTATTCGGCTATAAAAATTAATGGGAAGCGCGCATACGAGTTGGCTCGTGCCGGTGAAGAGTTTGTATTGCCGGAGCGACCGATTACCATTTACGATTGTAGGCTTTTGGCATACAAGTATCCCTTTTTCACTATACGGGTCCACTGTTCGTCAGGCACTTATATTCGAGCCTTGATTCGCGATATAGCGAATGCCGTCGGAATCCCGGCTACGATGACACAGCTGGCACGTACGCAAGTGGGAACGATGCGAATTGCCGATGCGGTTACGGCGGAAGAGTTAGCCGTATCCGGCGAAGCGCTGCTGCAACCGGTGGATACGGCACTGCAGCATATGCCTGCGGTAAGACTTAGCGAAAAAGAACGCTTGGCGTTACTGCAAGGTAAGCAGTTATGCTTGCCGCTGATGGCTGCTGATGAGGTCGTATCCGGACAGCTATATCGGGCTTACGGCGAACGCGGATTTATGGGAATTGCCAAGGGGATAGACGGGGCATTGAAAGCGGAGAAAAATATATTTTTGGAATAAGGATGTAGTATGAAGATTTTAACCTCTTTTGACGAGTTACGTACTATACAAGCCAATATTGTATATGCTTTGGGAACATTTGACGGTATTCATTTGGGGCATCAAACCGTTATCGGACGAGCCGTAGACATGGCTCACACATGTGAGGCGGTTACGGTGGTTGTTACCTTTGATGCACATCCATTGTCTATATTGGCACCGCAAAAAGTGCCGCCGCAGCTGTTACAGCGCGAGCATCGCCCGGAGATATTGGAAGCCTTGGGTGTTGACTATATGCTGGAGCTGCCGATGAATGCTGAGTTACTGTCAATTACGGCATCGGACTTTTTGGTGTACTTAACGCAAGGGGTGACGGTACGAGGCATTGTAGTCGGTGAAAACTTTACCTTTGGCAAAGGCGGTATCGGTACACCGGCGTTAATTCGGGATACATTGGAACCAAAGGGCATCAATGTTACAGTTATGCGATTGGAAGGTCACGAAGCAGTACCGGGACACGTATCCAGCACGTATATTCGCGGTGCCATTGCGCGAGGCGATGTTGCCTTGGTTCGCACATTGTTAGGACGGGCGTATCGCTTTACCGGTACGGTGATTATGGGAGATCAGCGAGGACGAACCTTAGGCTTTCCTACATTGAATTTCCTGTTTCCCAAGGAGATGGCCTTGCCGGCAGACGGTGTGTATGTCAATCGAGTGTGCATTGACGGCGAGTGGTTTGGCGGCGTGGGCAACATGGGTGACAATCCTACCTTTGCCAATCAATATCATCGCTTTGAAGTGCATCTGTTTGATTTTGATCGCGATGTGTACGGTGCGACGGCAACGGTAGAGTTTTTGCAGTTTTTACGGGGAGAAGTAAAATTCTCTTCTTTGGACGAGCTTATTACACAGATGAAGATCGATGAGCAGCAAGCACGAGAATATCTCGCAAGCATGGACTAATTACATATGAATGATGAAATCGCTTTTACAAACGTATTCATCGTAGGCAGACGTTGCCAATGATGGATACCTTTTAAAAGCGATTTTTTTGTGCCGTCATGCCGGAGAAGGCACCGATGAATTGTCTGTTTAGAATAGACTGATGTGTTTATTTTTATTGACTTTTCTTCTATAGAATAGTACTATAGTAACATCACAGATGAAATAGGAGGTTCTAACCATGGCTATACGTTATTCAGACCCGGTTAACGCGATTAAACATTCCGATACCGGAGATATATTAAAATTGATTGCACAACCGGATATGATTTCCTTTGCCGGCGGTCTTCCGGCAGAAGAATTATTTCCCGCAGAAGAAATTGCAAAGGCTACGGAAATCGTATTAAAGAATACACCCGGTAAGGCCTTGCAGTATGGTCCGTCTCTCGGTTACGATCCGCTTCGTGAAAGCATTGCGAAGCGCATGAATCGCATGGTTAAAACAAATTATACGAAGGACAATGTGTTGGTAACCTGCGGCTCTCAGCAGGGGCTTGACCTGTTGTGTCGTCTATTCTGCAATAAAGGTGACACGGTACTGGTAGAGAAGCCATCCTATTTGGGAGCGATTACGGCTTTTAATTTAAGTCAGGTTAATTACGTAGAAATTCCCGGCGATGGCAAAGGGATGATTATCGAAGAACTGGAAAAGGCTCTTAAGGAAAATGAAGTGCGCCTTATCTATGTAGTTACCGATTTCCAAAACCCAACAGGCATTACTTGGACGCGCGAACGTCGCGAGCAGTTCATGGAAGTGGTTGACCGTTATGAAGTTCCGGTTATCGAAGACAATCCGTATGGCGAACTTCGTTACGAAGGCGAGTTCTTACCGTCGTTGACTACATTCGACAAGAAGGGCCTCGTATGTTCCTTGGGAACGTTCTCCAAAACCTTTGCACCGGGCATGCGTCTCGGCTGGATTGCAGCGAACACTACGTTTATCGAAAAATGCGATTTGTTGAAGCAAAATATGGATCTTTCCACATCACCGTTCTCGCAGCATGTGTGTGAAGCATGGCTGGATAATTTTGACTTCGATGCGCATGTTACCAGCGTACGCGATTTATATCGCAGTCGTCGCGATGCGATGCTTAACGCTATGGATGAATTCTTCCCGAAAGAAGTAACCTATACACGTCCGGAAGGGGGACTCTTCATTTGGTGTACGTTGCCGGAGTATATGGTATCCCGCGATATTTTGAAACAGTGCATTGAAAAGAAAGTAGCCTTCGTACCGGGGGATCCGTTCTTTACATCGGAAGGCAACACAAACTTCCTGCGCTTGAATTACTCCTGTAATGACGAAGAAACAATTCGCACCGGTATTCAACGCATCGCCGAAGTATTGAAAGCAAATTTAAAATAAGTTTGCTTATCGCTTCACTCCGTTGATAGATAGCACTTTGTTTCTGTTATCGTTATTAACGGTCTTGACGGGTTAGCATTACTAGTGTTAACGGTTAGCGTTCGATTCCGTTGTTTTCGTTACGAGTACATAAGGGGCAGTGCCATGCCAATGAGGCTTTGCGGCACTGCCCCTTTAGTGTGTATAAAAAATATGATATGATACATAGAGTAGGGTAGCATCGTCAACTGCTACAATTTAATAGATAAGAGGATTGACATATGAATTTAGAAGAAACACGTAAACAAATAGATGAATTAGATCAGGTACTGGTAGAGACCTTTGAAAAACGTTTGGCCGCGGTTTTGAATATTGCCAAAATTAAAGAAGCGGAAAATATTAAAATTTACGATCCGGAACGAGAAACCAAGGTATTGGAAAAAGGCTTGGTCTATGTAAACGATCCGTCGTTGCGCGATTATGTAAAACACTTCCTCAATGATGTGATGGCCGTAAGCCGTAGCTATCAGAAGGATCATATTCAGCAGCACATTTTCCTGGTAGGTATGCCCGGTGCCGGCAAGACGACGGTAGGCAAAGCCTTGGCACAGCGTCAGGATATGGATTTCTACGATGTGGATGCATTGATTCAGGAAAAGACGGGCAAGTCTATTCAGAATGTTATTATCTATGAAGGGGAAGAAGCCTTCCGCGAATTGGAATACGAAGTAATCAGCGATATCGTTACCAACAAAAAGCCTAGTGTTGTGGCTACCGGCGGTGGTACGGTACTGTCAGAAAAAACAGTTAAATTAATGCGCGACTCCGGCTTTGTGGTATTTATCCATCGCGATGTAACACGTATCTTGGATGATTTGGATATGGAAATCAGACCGCTTTTAAAGGAAAGCATCGAATACATTTTCCGTCTTTACGAAGAACGGTACCCGTTATATGAAAAGGTTTGCCATGTGAAAATTCAAAATGCGTCCAGCATCGGCGATGCGGTAAATGAAATTATCGATGCCTTGCCGAATGTAGAACGCTGATGGAAACGATTCGAGGAACGGTGCAGCGACTTATTTTTGCGAATGAGTCGAATTCGTATTGCGTTTTCTTGTTGTACGATTACAACGAAGAACGCATTACTTGTACCGGCAAATGCGAAGCCCCCAAGGAAGGGGACGAACTGGAACTTACGGGACGTTTTGTGGAGCATCCGAAATACGGCACACAGTTTGACGTGCGCACGTTGGAGAAATGTAAGCCCGACACCATAGGCGGCGCTAAACAATATTTAATGAATTTAGGCGTTAAGGGCTTCGGTGAAAAGTCGGCGGAGAAGGTTATTGCCTATTTTGAAGACGAGATTATCGATATTTTAAAATCTGACGATCCCAAGGAGCTGTTGGAAGTTCCCGGATTGCGTAAAAGCATTAAGGAAGACTTGTATCATACACTCATCGGAGAAGGGGCGCTGCAGGAATTGAACCGTTTTCTGGAAGCCGGCGGGATTAGTGCCAAGTGGAGTCGTGATATTTACAATATTTACGGCGGAGCTGCCATTGATGTACTGCGGGATAATCCCTATACATTGCTGCATATTCCTGGCGGCCCTTCCTTTACGATGGCGGATACCTTGGCTTCGTCATTAGGAATCGAACCTGACGATCCGAACCGAATCGAAGCGGGACTTCGGGATTGTCTTACCGGCATCGGCGATAACGGACACAGCTGTCTGCCTGTGGATGTATTAATACAGAAAACCTTTGATCTGTTGCATGGCTGTGCCGATGAAATTGCTGCCGCCGTAGAAGAACAGCTGGAGTACGGACAGCTGGCAGCCACCGAGCACGATGGCATTTTATATGTATATACGCCGGAGCTTTACATGGCGGAAACGGAATCGGTAGCGCTGACGCAGCTGTTGATGCAGGAACCGGTATTGACAGCGCTGGACACGGAAGCCTTTCTCGACGGATTTGAAGAACGATACAGCATACGCTTAGGCGATGAGCAGCGCGAAGCCATCGACATGGCACTGACGAATAAGGTGACGGTCATTACCGGCGGACCGGGTACGGGGAAGACGACAATCGTGAAAGCGATTGTGGAAGCCTTTCAGCAAACCAATCTTCAGCGGATTTTGTTATGTGCGCCTACGGGCCGTGCAGCGAAGCGCTTGACGGAAGCTACCGGTTTTGAAGCCACAACAATTCACCGCATGCTCATGCCGGTGGAAGGCAGCGATGCATACGATTTTTCTAAAAACGAAGATGACCCGTTGGAAGCGGATGTAGTCATTGTCGATGAAGCCTCTATGCTGAACATTCAACTGTATTACGCGTTGGTTGCGGCTGTTCCATCAACGGCCCATCTCGTTATTGTCGGCGATGTGGATCAATTACCGCCTATCGGAGCCGGCTTTGTCTTGCGGGATATGCTAAATGCAGAAACGATTCCGTATACCAGACTGGCACATATTTATCGCCAAGAAAAAGGAAATGCCATCGTAGAAAATGCGCATCGCATTAATGAGGGACAGATGCCGGTGCTCAGCGGTGACGGCGACTTTACATTCATCGAGGTACACACGTTACGGGATATGATGTCCGCTATCATCAATGCCTATAACAGCTTACGCGATGACGTAGAGGATGAGCTGGACATACAAATTCTATCTCCCATGCGCCGCAATGCTTATGGCAGTTTAAAAATTTCGCAAGCCGTACAACAGGCAGTGAACCCGCAAAGTCCTAAAAAAGCAGAGGTAGTTATCAACGGCATCACCTATCGCGTAGGGGACAAGGTTATCCAGGTACTCAACAACTACGAGTATGAAATTTTTAACGGTGAGATTGGAAGCATCTATGCTATTTCCAAGACACATATGGGAATTCGTTTTACCGATAAAGATGTATCGCTGCCTTTGGATGAGGCGGAGTCCATTATGCCTGCCTATGCGATTACGGTTCATAAAAGTCAGGGCAGTGAATACAGCGTCGTGATTATTCCTTTCATTCCGCCGTATGGTATTATGCTGCAACGCAGTCTCTTATATACGGCGGTAACAAGGGCGCGGCGTCGAGTGATTCTTATCGGTACGAAAAGTGCGGTGCAACGGGCAGTGGATACGGTGCGCGGCGATGAACGATATACATTATTTAAAGAACGTCTACAGGGGATGATAGAGTGATTGACTGGTTATTTGATTTTTTGTATCCGCCGCGTTGCCCGGGATGCGGACAAGCCGTACATGCAAGCGGCGAGTGGTGCCGGGATTGTTACGAAGCGGTAGCCGAGATACGAGAGATCACCGGTTGTCCCGGATGCTTTGTACAGCATGTTTGGACGTTGAGTCATTATGACAAGGGTATGAAACAACTGTTGCACGATGTAAAATTTAATAAAAAGAAGGAGCGATCCCGAGGGGCCGCTCCTTTTTTGCATTCGTTTTATTATGCTACGGCTACATGGCAGTGGTTGCCGGATTATGTTATACCCATTCCCGTCAGCGAGAAAAAAAGAGAAATACGCGGTTATAATCAGGTGGATATATTATTTAAACCTTATATGGCTAGGTTTCGTCAACGTGATTTAGGAAAATGGCACTGGCTGGAGGCGCTTGTAAAGGTTGATTCCACGCGTCCCATGTGGGGACTGACGAAACGGGAACGACAGCTGAATACTAAGGGCGCATTCCTGCCTATAGCTGCGGTGAAACGAAGTCATATTCTAAACGGAAAATCCGTACTCCTCCTCGATGATATTTATACTACCGGAGCTACCGTCAGTGAAGCAGCAGACGTACTGGCAGCCATGGGTGCCGACTCTGTTAATGTACTCACATTAGCCAGCGGTCGTTAAGAAAAAAAGCACCACCATAACCGGTGATGCTTCTTATGATAAGATTTCGATGAAGGCACGAACCACATCGGGATCGAAATAAATCCCGGAGCCGCTGAACAATTCCTGTTTAACTGTTTTCCGTGTTTTGGACCACAACTCCGTAGACGGATTGATGGCGGAGTCGTAATAATCGGCGATGCCGATGATGCGAGCCCCTAATGGAATATTGGCACCGCGCAAATGCTTCGGATACCCGGAGCCATCCCAACGTTCATGGTGATAGCGAATATACGGCAGGATTTCTTGACAGCACGGATAATTTTCAATCATATTCGCTCCGTTTACCGGATGCTGACGGAAACGAGACATTTCCTGGCGATTGAAATAAGGTGCTTTCTTCAATACGGCATTTGGCATCGTTAACAGTCCTACATCGTGGAGGAGGGCAGCGTGCTTGATCTGTATGATTTCATTTTGCGGCAAGCCCATCTTGGCAGCGATACTAACGGAGTAGTTAGCCACTTGAATGGAATGAGTATACAGCTCATGACTCTTCATTTGAATCATCTGCAATAGCTGCGCACTGATGGCCTCTAAGCTGTCTTCCTCCAACTCATACAGTCCCGACGGCTGCATTAACGATAACATAAACATGAAAAAATCCCTTCCCTTTAAATATCCCCTTCTAGATATTTAGTGATTGTAAGATGAATAGAGTCAGTCTTGTACTCGTGACTCACAGTAAAGATATTATACAACATTTTACGCTCCTTGTGTATGTAACGAGACCGACGACATATCTCATCTTCTCATAGTACAAACGTATGATGTTATAAACAATATAGATAAAATAAGGCTTTTTCAGCTTTCTAACTTTTATGTATGAAAGTATCAATAGGAAATTTAAAAAGTGCTATGCGATTTCTCTATAGACAAAGAAGAGAGTCTTACCGTATAATCACAGTGTACGGGTCTGTGGTTGAAAGTCGAGGCCAGTCGCAGGCAAAACGATCCACGTAAGCAATGCAAAGTCGTTGTGAGCATGGTGCGGCTTAGAAGTAAGTCCTGCCGAAAAAAATAATGTCGAGAGAGGTAGTAGTGGGGAGCCACGGGCTTAGGAGCGAACCCTCCAGCAGGCGAGTGTGGGGGCAAAGACCAGGTCAGCCGTACGATATAGTCATGATGAAGGAGAACATCTCCTTTCATTGTGGCTATTTTTTATTGCTTATAATGATTCGATTTTTGTTGTGCAGCAACACATTGACGGTTGTAGTGGGAGAACACATTGGCGGTTCACGGAGCAGTAGTACATTAACAGTTCGCAGTGCAGTAACATACTGACAGTACGAGGTGCAGTAACATATTGATGATTTGTGGTGCAGTTATTCATTGACGGATGTGAACCTATATTGTGTAAAAATATTCGCAAAATTAAATAAAATATTCATAAAGACTATTGACCACAAGTGAATCTGATTGTATAATTATTCCATCAAAACGAGATGCAAGGATGTATTTTCTAATGGCGGTAATGAATGAATAGAGGGTAGAGAACAGATAGAAGATACATTGTATATGCAGTAACTAAGCGATTCTCGGTACCGCTGCATATATGTGTAAGGGAAGGAGCAAAAGCAGATTCACTATCGCAAGGATGCATCAAAATAAGTATAGTTATGCGAAAAGGATGAGGACAATGAATACACACATGTTAAAGAAATTAACCATTACAGCCGTAGCTACCTTGGCCATCGGTACTATGATTGCCGGATGCGGCAGCGACAATGATTCCAAACAAGCAGCCGCCGGGCAGAAGGTTATCCATGTAGGTACGAATGCAACGTTTGTACCTTTTGAATTCAAAGACGAAAAGACGCAGGACCTGAATGGTTTTGACATTGATATGATTAAAGCCGTAGCGCAGCATATGAATGCAAAGGTAGAATTTAAAAACGTATCCTTTGATGCGTTAATTCCGAGCTTAGGGAATAAGGACATCGACCTTGCCGCATCGGGAATGACCATTACGAAAGCAAGAGCGGAGAAGGTATTGTTCTCCTCGCCGTATTATGAATCGGGTCTCGGCGTAGTCGTACCGGCCAATGCCAATATCAACACCTTACAAGACTTGAACGGTAAAACCGTATCCGCCCAGATGGGAACCACCGGTGCGGACATGGCGAAAAAAATCGAAGGGGTAACGCTGAAACAATTCGATCACAGTAACGAAGCCCTTTTAGAATTGAAGAACGGCGGTGTTGCAGCAGCCGTTATCGATTTACCGGTAGCGCAGTACTATGTGTCCAAGCATAAGGATGAAGGATTCAAAGTCATTCCGTTCCCGAATACCAAAGAATACTTTGGCTTTGCTATGAACCAGAACAACAAGGAGTTACAAGCCGAAGTGAATAAGGCCTTGGCAGAAATGAAGAAGAGTGGCGAATTTAATACGATTTACAAAAAATGGTTTAACACCGATGCACCGGCTGACATGCCTACGGAATGGCAGGGTAAGTAAGAAAGTAGTTGAATAATTTTTTGACATTTGCTATATTGTACTGGTGAATACATATGCGTCGTGAGTGAATAACGGACGCGTTATCAAGTGTTGATTAAAGGAGAGAACACGATGAAGTGGAAAAAGGGAGCGGGCCTGTTACTGGGCGCAATGCTTACAGTAGGACTTATTGCCGGTTGCGGTAACTCGGCAGACAACGGTGGTAAAACAGACGGTAAAAAAGTAATTACCTTTGCTGCGGAAACTACATATCCGCCGTTCGAATATGCAGAAGGCGACAAGTATAAGGGATTCGATGTTGACCTTAGCAATGCATTGGCCAAGGAAATGGGAGCCGAAGCTAAATTCGTAAGCATGGGCTTTGATGCCTTGATTCCGGCATTGCAGGGTAAACAGATTGACGCTATTGCATCCGGCTTGGTTATCACTAAGGAACGCGAAGAAAAAATTGCTTTCACCGATCCGTACTACGAAGTATCGTTGACGATGGTTGTTCGCAAGGATGAAAACAATATTAAAAGCGAAGCAGACATTGCCGGTAAGACGGTAGCTGCGCAAATCGGTACGACCGGTGCTATGCTGGCCAAAGAAAAACCGGGGACTACGGTAAAAGAGTTTGATGCGATTCCGAACATGCTTCAGGATTTGCAAAACGGTAACGTACAAATCGTAATGTTGGACGAACCGGTAGCGCGTTATTACATCCAGAAGATGAACATGAACAATCTTAAAGTCGTGGACATCGGCTTGCAGCATCACAAAGTGGCCATCGGTCTTCGCAAAGATGACAAACAGCTGTTGGCCGATATGAACAAAGCATTGGCCAAGCTTAAAGAAAACGGTGAATACGACAAGTTGACAAAAAAATGGTTTGGTACCAGTAAATAAGCAAAACTAACGGCGCCGGGGCACATTGTGCCTCGGCCTGTTCGCTACTATGTTATTCTATGAGGTGATACATATGGATATGAAACAGTTATACAGCAAAGCAGCATCGAAACTGAAACGATCGGAAATCGGTGAACTGAAAAGTCGTGCCGCAGGTAAGCCGGACATTCTTTCCTTAGCGGAAGGGGTTCCGGCGGCGGAACTGTTCCCAACGGAAGAAATTGCGAAAGCGGCTTATAAAATTATTTCCGAAGACGGCGCGCGTATCCTGCAATATGGTGATTGTCGCGGCGATAAAGGATTGCGTACACATATTGCTCATATTATGGAAAAATATGCCATTCACGTGCAGCCAGATCAAGTGCAAATTACCAGCGGTTCTATGCAGTCGCTGGATTTATGTGCTCGTCTCTTCTTGGAAGAAGGGGACACTGTATTGGTAGAAGATCCTACCTTTATCGATGCCATGAATATTTTAGCCTTTGCCGGCGGCACCATCGAAGGTGTGCCTCTCGACGAGGAAGGTATGGACCTGGCCGTGTTGGAAGAGAAGCTGCGTACGAATCCTCGTATTAAACTTATTTATATTATTCCCGACTATCAGAACCCGACGGGGCTGACCTGGACACAGGCGCGCCGCAAAGCATTCATGGAATTAGTAGCGCAGTACGATGTGGTTGTGTTAGAAGATAATCCGTACGGCGAGCTTACTTATGGCGAAGCGTACCAACAAGCAGTTAAATCCTATGACACCAAGGACCAAGTTATCTTCATGGGAAGCCTGTCCAAAACCTTTAGCCCCGGTATTCGTATCGGTTGGTTGGCCGGTGAACAATCGATTATTGATGCCTTAGAGCTAGTGAAAGAACACTGCGATTTGCACAGTTCGATTCCGGATCACAGCATTGCCGCTACCTACATGAATATTTATTCCTATGATGACCATGTGAAATACATGTGCGGCGTATACAAAAAACGGCGCGATGCCTTTGTTGAAGCGTTGCGTACCTACTTGCCGGACTTTACCTTTACCGTGCCTAAAGGAGGTTTCTTCCTGTGGCTTCGCATGCCGGCCGGCGTGGATTGCATGAAATTCTTCGACGCTTGTTTAGAAGAGCAGGTAACCTGCGTGCCGGGAACACCGTTCTATACAAATAAGGATAATCATGAGTTTATGCGTCTTAATTTTACGGGACTTAACGAAGAAGACTTGGTGCGTGCCGTACAGCGCATGGCGAAGGCGTATGCACAGCTTGTATAAGCAGGTACGGAGTTAATGCAACTTGTATCAGCAGGGTCGGGGTTAATGCAGCTTGTATAAGCAGGACCGGGACTAATATAGAGTTAAAATAAGCGCACTCGGCTGCGAAACTATAATTTACAAATTTAATAGAGAATGAGCATTGACATTGTATAATAATGCAACTATAATTGTTTATACATATTAAGCTATTATTATACATTGTCAGTTGTCATCGATGATCGGATGCCGTCACAAGGCGTACGGATGATGGCAGAGCACACTGGAAAAGGGAAGGTAGAAACATGAGTTTTAATTGGAGCCTGATTTGGGACAACTTGCCTCTGTTATTGCAAGGGGCTGTCGTAACCATCCAGATTACGATTATGAGTGTAGGTTGCGGCTTTTTAATTGGTATGATTGCATCGCTGGCGAATATGTCGCGATTTAAACCGATTCGCCTGTTGGTGAAATGCTATGTGGAATTATTCCGCGGCACACCGCTGTTGGTACAAATCTTTATGATTTACTTTGCATTGCCGATGGTAATCGGGCATCGCATCGATCCGTACGTTGCAGCCGTTACGGCATGTAGTATTAACTCCGGTGCGTACGTATCCGAAATTTTCCGCGCCGGTATTCAATCCATCGATAAAGGTCAGATGGAAGCGGGTCGTTCCTTGGGGCTAACTTGGGGACAGACGATGCGTTACATTGTTATGCCGCAGGCATTTAAAGCCATCATCCCGCCGTTGGGAAATGAATTTATTGCCATGATGAAAGATACTTCCTTGGTATCCGTTATCGGCTTCGAAGAATTGACACGTCGCGGCCAGCTCATCATTGCTCGTACGTACGGCTCCTTTGAAATTTGGTCTGCCGTTGCTATTATTTACCTTATTATGACATTGAGTATTTCTCAGCTGGTAGGCTATCTGGAAAGGAGATATAAAATCAAATGATTCAGATGATCGATGTACATAAAAGCTTTGGCAAGCTGGAAGTGCTGAAAGGAATTAATTTAGATATCGAACAGGGGGAAGTAGTTGTTATCATCGGACCGTCCGGTTCCGGTAAAAGTACGGTGCTTCGCTGCATGAATTATTTGGAAGAACCCACCTCCGGCGATGTTATCGTTGATGGTATGAACCTTAATATTAAAGAAAATATTAATAACGTTCGTGCTGAAGTAGGTATGGTGTTTCAGCGATTTAACCTGTTCCCGCATATGACGGTATTGGATAACATTACCTTGGCACCGCAGAAAATTCGTAAAGTATCCAAGGCAGAAGCGGAAGCAACCGCTATGGAACTTTTGAAAAAAGTAGGTTTGGCGGATAAAGCTCAGGCCTATCCGGAACAGCTGTCCGGCGGTCAGCAACAGCGTGTAGCCATTGCCCGCGCGTTGGCGATGAAACCGAAGGTAATGCTTTTCGACGAACCTACATCCGCCCTTGATCCGGAAATGGTTCATGAAGTATTGGATGTTATGAAGAGCCTCGCCGAAGAAGGCATGACCATGGTTGTAGTTACGCACGAAATGGGCTTTGCCAAAGAAGTAGGTACGCGCGTACTCTTTGTTGACGGAGGTCAGATTTTGGAATCCGGTTCGCCGGCGGACGTATTTGACAATCCGCAAAACGATAGAACAAAATTATTCTTATCGAAAATATTATAAGCGATTACTTTCTTAGCTATCACTGTTTGACGGTGTATAGTGATAGGGAAAAATAGATAGTTGCATATCCGTGTTTCCCTTATAGAATTTAATCAATGATAAAAAATCCTCTGCGTCAAATAGGAATTGATGCAGAGGATTTTGCTATTCAAGAATTTGAAAAAAGTCACGCTATTTTCTCATAATGGTAGTATAATTTTTTGATTATATACTGATAACGCATAATCATGTCCGCGATAGGTATAAATTTGTTGACACATGTACGCATGCGTGCTACTATGACCATAGGCATCGAGGATGCCTGTTGCTTGGACAGTTTAGGAGGAATTTGTATGCTTGGTAAAGTTAAGTGGTTCAGTGCAGAAAAAGGTTATGGTTTTATTGAAAGAGAAAATGGTGGCGATGTATTCGTGCATTATTCCGCTATCCAAGAAGACGGGTTCCGCTCCTTGGCTGAAGGTCAGGAAGTTGAGTTCGAAATCGTAGATGGCCCTCGTGGTCCCCAGGCGACTAACGTAGTAAAAGCATAATTGAACACTGAGAGCGATTGCTCTTTTAACGGGTCTCCGAAAGGAGGCCCGTTTTTGTATGCAAATTTTTACTATCTATTTATGATAAAAGTGATATAATAATTAACTATGTTACAAAATAATTGAATCTACATTTTTATTAAAAACATCGCTAGATATTATATATTTATCTGAAGGTGTTGGCAACGAATACTGCTGTAAAGGAAAGAGGGGCATATCGTGTATAGGTACTGTGGGTCAGCGCAACTATGAATGAGTACGAAGGGCAACGATGAAATATAAGTGGCAACAAAGAAGTATAAGTGGGGACAAAGAAGTACAAGTGGAATAAAGAAGTACCAGTGGCAATACAGAAGTACAAGTGGTAATAAAGAAGTACAGTAGTAATACAGAAATGTAAGTTGCGATAAAGACGTATGCACCAAAATAAGTCGGTATGAGTTTGGGATGATTGGTTATGTGTATAAGGAGGAATTAGTATGTCTTATATTAATGAAATTAATGGATTTCACAAGTGGGTACAAACACATCCGGAGCTTCCTACATCAGCGCGGATACTCTGGTTTACGTTGATGCATTACAATAACAGCTGTGGATGGAAGCGAGTATTTAATGTACCTATCAGTTTACTTATGGGGGATTCCGGTTTATCACGATCGTCAATTGTACGGGCACGCAAACTTCTTCAAGAGTCAGGACGTATTCGTTATACAACACGATCCGACATGAAGGCAACGGAATACGAATTACTGCCTATGAGTGACGAACCGGGAATTGCTACAGGCTATGATACCTATAATACACGGCGTGATACGGGACGTGACACAGTATATGACACAGAACGTGACACAGTATATGACACAGAACGTGACACACTACATGACACAAAGGATGACACGGTCTATGACACACCGCATGATATAGTGTATGACAACACCTGCGACATAGCGCGTGATACACAGGACGGACACATACCTAGACTAGACCAGACTAGACCAGATCAAACTAATACTATACAAGACACCAATACTAGACAAGACAATCAAACCAGACCAGACAGTCTTTCTGAATTTTCTTTTTCAGGGGGTGAAAAAAAAGAAAAAGAAAAAAAAGAAAATGCTTACCGTTCGGACAACGCTGATATGCATGGTAACATCATGTATGATGATGAAATGCATGATGGCACCATGTATGATGACACCATGTGTGACGACACCATGCATGGGAGTGTAAAATAGTTTGTGTAAACAGGTTAATATACTAGGCTCAATTATTCC
>Cam_p2__coassemble_965_pt1 | contig 39267 bp, 28 predicted proteins | sample Cam_p2__metabat2_low_PE_032 | metagenome-assembled genome bin Cam_p2 | reverse complement strand
GGCCCGGGAGGATAGGAAGTCGCTGATTGGAAAGAAAGCGTCAACCGAAAGGTTGACGCTTTTGTTGTACATATAGGCAGTTTGTTATTTATGTAGTTTATTATTTACTCATACAGTAATAAATTTTTTATTTAGAGAATATATAGAGAGAAAATCAATGATATAATTAGAATATAACAGTAGTATTGCAATAAAAAGGGAAATATAGCCTATAAGTTATTAAGAGAGGAGGATTTTGTATGAAAATGTTTTGGGGACATAAAATAAAGACTAATTTAGAACGACGCATTGTTGTTCCCAGTTTAGTTATTATTATTGTCACTGTTTTGGGATGTATGTTGGTACCGGAAAAGGCTAATGCCTATTTGAGTGGCATGAAAAATTATATTTTTAATGAATTTAGTTGGGTCTATATTTTGAGCGTTGCCTTCTTTTTAATCTTTCTTGTTATCCTTAGCGTGGGTACTTTGGGAGATATACGCTTAGGCGATGATGATGAGGAACCGGAGTTTTCTTTTTTCTCTTGGGTGGCCATGTTATTTGCTGCCGGTATGGGTATTGGCTTGATGTATTTTGGTGTGGCCGAACCGATTTTGCATTATGCAGTGCCGCTTCACAGTAGTGCTACTCCGGCGATTCAAGAACAAGAAGCGATGTTGAATACCTTGTTTCATTGGGGTATTCACGCATGGGCCATTTATGGGATTATTGCATTATCCTTAGCGTATTTTGGATTTCGCTATCGATTGCCGTTGACGATTCGCTCCGGGTTTTATCCTATTTTGAAAAAAGATATAAATGGATTTTGGGGGGATCTTATTGATATCATTGCTTTGTGTGCTACGATATTTGGTCTTACCACAACGTTAGGGTATGGAGCATTGCAGTTAAATGCCGGACTTCAGTCGGTAACGGGATATCACGACACATCTTTTACACCGATTGCAGTACTTATTGTTATTGCCGTGACGATGGCCATTATTTCTGCTATATCCGGTGTAGGCAAGGGAATTCGTTTGTTGAGTCAAGGAAATTTGATCATTGCCGGAATTTTAATGCTCTTTGTGTTATTTACCGGACCTACGGTATATGTGCTGTCGGCGTTTTCACAGAATATAGGGTATTACTTATCCCATTTGGTAGAGCTATCTTTTAGAACCTTTGCCTATGATACAACGCATAAGGATTGGTTTACTTCTTGGACTATCGTGTATTGGGCTTGGTGGATTTCATGGGCACCTTTTGTGGGTTTGTTCATTGCCAAAATTTCGCGGGGCCGCACGGTACGAGAGTTTGTTATGTGTGTGTTGGTAGTGCCGACGGTATTTAATATTTTGTGGATGACAATCTTCGGTAACTCGGCTATTTGGCTGGACAGTCATCACGGTGGTGTTTTATCGGTATTGGCAGGGCAAACGGAGCAGATGTTGTTCCAATTTTTACAGCTCCTACCATGGCCATTGTTGACATCAATATTGGCACTGGTGATTATTGCCATATTTTTCATTACTTCCGCAGATTCGGGAATTTTTGTTATTAATAGTATCGCTTCATACGGTAAAACAAAATTTCCCCGTTGGCAAAGTATATTATGGGGCGGACTCATGGCATTGCTCGCTATCGTATTGTTGTACTCGGGCGGGCTTGCGGCGCTGCAAACTATGAATATTGTTATGGCGTTGCCCTTTGCGTTGATTATGATTATATTGTCCTTCTGTTTGCTGAAAGGAATGATTGTAGATAATTCGTATTTCAGTCGAGACTTAACGAAGGGGACATCGTATTGGACCGGCGAGCATTGGCAAGAGCGATTGGGAACTATTGTAGCGACCATGGATCGAAATGAGCTTCTTCGCTTTATGGATACGACGGTGCGCTCAGCTTTTACAGAGATTGAAGAGGAGTTGACACAGTATGATATTACTGCGTTGGTTCGAGAAAATTTAAAAGATGACACACCATATATAGAGTTGGTAATTAAGAAGGAAACCTTGCGCGATTTTGTATATGGTGTAACGTGTGTGGAAAAGGCTATCTCGCGGCTGGTAGTAGATAATCCTTCCTTCCCTACGGTGGATACGCCGCATACGCTGGAACCGATTTGTTATTTTTCCGACGGCCGTCGCGGTCATAGTGTAAAGTATATGCGTAAAGAGGAATTGATTACGGATGTGCTACGGCAATATGAACGGTATGTTAAAATGGCCAGCGATGTTCATCACAGTTTGTATTTGTATGACAAGGAATAAGTGACAGCATAAAAATTTTTAGGAGGGAAACATTGTAGAAGGAAAAGGATGGCAGCGGAAATTTGATAGTGAAGGGAAAATCATAGTCAAGAATATTACGAAAAGAATGATAGTAGAAGGGGAACGTTATCATAGAAAATAAAAATATGGCGGAAGATAGTAATATCTTCCGCCATGTTTTTTGTTGGAGTTTATATATTTTGTCGTTATAACATATAGCAGGGATTAGGCCAATGCTTTATCAAAAACAGCTTTAATGTATGCTTTTGTCTGGGCATAGGTTTCACCCGGCTGTGCTTCGTACTGTTTGTCGAGATCGAACCACATATTCGGATAATATTCGTAAGGATGCGTTTTAAATAATTCGTGAGCATCCTGATCTTCTACCCAAGTAATTTTAATATCTTTGTATGCCGGGTTTTCTGCTTTCAATTCGTCAATGGCGCGAAATGCATTAGCGCAGTAAGGGCAACCGTTAAGATGGAAACCTAAAATTTCTTTCATATGTCAACATCCTCTCTTTTTACCATATAGGGTATGTAATAGGTGCCAACGACACAAGATAAGGTTGTGATCGCGGCTAACATCAATCGTATACTGATGCTATGTTTATTATATAAGATATGTAGCAAATTTAAAAGGCATGCTATTACCTAGGCATAAAAATATCTTGTAAATCCTACTCTTTATATTTATTATATTAAATTTACAAGCCCGATGGCTAGTGCTATAATCATATCCGCTTCGAGGGTTATATATATTGTGAAGAAGGGATATGTAGTATGAAAGTTGGATTTTCTTATGTAACGAATGAAAGTCGGCGCCACGTAGGCTTGGCCGTTCTTATCGGTATTATTACAGGTATTATCGGGGCCATTGCCAAATGGGGATGGGAAGTGCCGTTCCCGCCGCGCAATCCGAATGTATTTTGGCCATTGGATGCGACAACACGAGTAACGCCACCGAAGGTGTTGCTGGATATGATGGGTGTGCCTGATGCATCATACACATTTTCCGGTGTGCAGTTGCCGGTCGATGTATTTACGGTACATGTATTATTTTCCATCATATTTGCCGTGGGGTATTGCGTAATTGCCGAGTATTGGCCGCGCATTAAAATGTGGCAAGGTTGCGTGTTTGGTTTCTTTGTGTATTTGTTGGCACATGTAATTGTTATGCCTTTAATGGGACTGACACCGCCGACGGCAGACATTCCGTTTGACGAAAATCTATCTGAACTTTTCGGTCACTTATGGTGGCTGTGGATTATGGAAATTGCTCGTCGTGATTTGCGAAATCGGATGACCGGCGAACCTGATCCGGAAAAAGTTATGGGCAGTCGCTAATTAGCGGAAGCCAAAAGACTGTAGCGAAGTGAAGCATGTACTTCCTTTCGTTACAGTCTTTTTTAATGCCCCTGAGTATGTACAATACATCTCTGAAGGCAAGGGTTGTGTCAAAATTTTTTGGCGCTTGGGATTACATACAATACATCTCTGAAAGCAAGTGTTATGTTAACATTTTTTGTGCTTGGGATTACATACAATACATCTTTGAAGGGAAGTGTTATGTTAAAAATTTTTTTGTTGTTTGTTGTACTTGTGGAGCATCATAGTCTTTGCACATACGGTGAAGAATGGTAAACACGTAAAATAAGCGTATCCTACATCAGAAGTGATGTGAGATACGCTTATTTTGAGAGTTTTATTTGTACCGACGAATCGGCTGAAAGCGATAGGTATAAGTCGGTATGTTTAGTAATTCGTTTAGTAATTAATTGTGTTTATGGTCAAGCCAATACCTCGTTAAAGCGGCGCGATTGCTTACGTTCAGCTTTTGGAAAATACGACTGATCGTTTTCTTAACCGTAATTTCGGCGACGCTTAGATGCTTGGCAATGTCTTTGTTCGTCCAGCCCTGAGCAACGAATGAACCCACTTCACGTTCGCGGGTGGATAAGCTCGACAAGGCCGATGGAGCAATATCGCGGCGAATGTGCTGTAAAGAACGCGCGAAGGAAGAGTGGAAAATTCGATTGATAAACTGCGATGCTTCGGAGCTGACAAAAATAGATGACAGGATTTCCGATAAATATTCGGAACACTCCGCAAACGGCGTGATAATATTATCCGGCACGGCCAAGTTGATGGCCTGAATCACATACTCTTTAGCTTGGAAAGCATTGTCTTTTTTCAATGAGGCAATAGCCAGGAAGAGTAAATTGTAAATACGGATAACCAAGTTATCTTGTTCCACTGCCAAATCATAGGTAGTATAGGCTTGATCCTGAAGATGAACAAAATCTTTTTTCGCTAGCAACAAACGACTGCGAATGGAATTGACGATAGACTGCGTCGGATAATAGAACAGGCTCTTGTTTAAAAGATGCAAGCTTTCCTGTACATTGCTTTCCGGCGATTCCAAAATACCGTTCAAGTATGCTTCGCAAAGGATGACCATATCCATGTGACTGGTACTGCTCGTGTTCGGCAATAAATCTTGAATCTTATTCAAAATCAGTTTTACGTCATGAGCATTGCCGCGGTTGATTAAGATGCGCGCCTGATAGAACAGCGCGGTAATAACCGCACCGGGAATAATTAAATATTCTCCTAATGTATCGGTTACCGTTTTGAAATAGGCTGCGGCGCGATCAAATTCACCGGTGAAGTAGTAATATTCACCCCAAAGAACATCGCTCCATACTTTGAGCGACGGATCGTTGACAATCTCTGTGGCATAATTAATAATTTGCTCCAATTTGTCGCGCGTTTCCGTAAGCTCGCCGGGATTGCTGTGATACAGCGGTAATAATGCCGGTACGCCATAGGGCCAATACATGAAAGCAATGGCCGGACGCGGTGAAGTCGGCAAGGATTCACGGGCTTTTTTCATCCATTTTAAGCTTTCATCAATATCGTTGAAAGCGCGATGGGCTTTCATACAATACCCGTAGCAAAGCAATTCCTGTTTTGTGCTTTCCCCTAACTCGGCGTGATTCAGCAATTTAAAATACGTAGCCAAATGCGTATCGAACAGTTCCAAATCATTATGTGCAAAGAGTGAGAACAGGATGCGCAGGTACGCGCGCAAATGCTGAAGCTTTAATTTATCGGAGCAATGATCGAGTATTTCGCGACGAATGCGTGCCGGTTGGAAGCGCAGTAACTCCGGACTCCCCGTCTCGATAGCGGACAATGCCGTATGATAATCCTCTGCCTTGAGAGCCCAATTCAATGCTTGCTCATGATTGCCGACGGACAAATACCAACGGGCCGCTCGATGTTGTTGTTTATGCTGCCATTCCACAGGTTGAACCGTAAAATGCTGCTGTAAATAATGGCGCAATGCCGGATGGAATACATAACTATCGGTTTGTACATCGAATTTAAAGAAAATATTGGCTTCCGATTCCGTTTCCAACAGTGCCGGCGTATTGCTATGGCGCCACATATAATGGGCTTGGCTCAGCGTGAAGGACCGGAATAAGGACATGGCCATAAAGAATTCTTGATCTTCCTTATCAAGGAATGAATAGAACCGATCCTCGATGACACGTTTAAAGAAACGTTGGTCGGACTCACTCATGTTACTGAAGTTATCCGGCCGTTCCATCAAATCGACGCCGCGGATACTGCGTTGTAAGGTTTGAATCCGCGTCGGTGTTTGCCCGCGATATACCCAAGCGTGATTGAGGTAAATAATTTTCCAATACGATGCGACCACGTTGGCTCGCTTGAATACGAAGGCGCAACTTTGGTAATCGCGTAGGAAAGGAAGATGATGGCTGGAGGCCTCTACTTCATAGATGGCCTGGTACAGCCATGTATTATCGTCTAATCGTTTTACGGTAAAACTGTGATTATTAATATGGCAGGGGAAAAATTTCTTCTGACTATTAATAAACAAGCGCGATACATCGGCATAGCCTCGCAGCTGATACGACCGACCACCGCCGACAAATAGAATATCGTCAGCCATATGGGATAACAACAGTTCGATATCGCCTTTTTCATAGTAGCTGTGAAGAATTTTTTCACCTAATGCCAAAATGACGTCTTTGTCTTTAATCATTATTTGTGTCCCCTGTAAAATACTTATGTAGTTGCATGGTACTGCATACATATTTTAGCATATAACCAAGGATAAGAAAATACTGGGCATATAAAACAAAGCAAAAAAGCAGGCTAGGGTAAGCCTGCTTTTTTGCTTGTGAGTGGGATGTGTTGTATAGTGGAGAATTAGTTCGAGGTTTCCTCTATACGTTGATAGGGAATAATGAAAGGAGTTCCCTATACCTCCAGAGCCTTCATGGCATTGGGTCGGGATGTTGCCTCGGCTCATGGATTAACTTAATTATAGGTCATGTGGTAAAAAAATAAAATTATACACAAGTATAAAAATTTTGTAGTATTCATGGGTAGCAAATGTGATTTTGGGAATATTTTCATTGACATGGATAGGGGACAATAAGGTACAATACAATAAGTACAAGAAAAGTATTGAAATCTAAAGTACCGCATTTATCACAGGCCATTGCCACAACTTGATTCGGTTGACAATAGAATATATATGCCAAATTAATAAAATTTTTGTATAAACGATATGACAAATCAATGCGAAAGGGGAGAGGGGATTTGCATCTATCAAAAGAGAATACAGTACTGCTTACCGTTATGGTGGCTTCTTTTTTAACGCCTTTTACGGGAAGCGCTCTTAACATGTCCTTGCCGGATATCGGCAAAGAATTCAGTGCAGGCACGTCCGCCATGAGTTGGATTGTCGAAATATTTTTGATTACCTGTACGATTTTTGTATTGCCTATGGGACGGCTATCCAACATCGTAGGCAAGCGATGCATCTTTTTGGGAGGAACGGCATTATTTACTTTTTCCTCGGTGGTGATCCATTTAGTGCAATCCGTAGAAATGCTACTATTGGTACGCGCTTTGCAGGGCATTGCCAGTGCGATGCTGTTTGCCATGAACATGGCCATTATTGCGTTGGCTTATCCGAAAGAAAAACGGGGGAAAGCCATGGGACTGGCAGTGTCGGTTATTTATATCGGCCTTGCCGTAGGTCCGGTCGTTGGTGGATTCCTTAATTATTATTTTGGTTGGCGCAGTATTTTTTACTTTATTACTATTAACGGCGCTGCGGCGATGGCGTTGACCTTGAAGGTTATGAAGGAAGAATGGATTTCCGAACCGAACGGTCGCATGGACTATATCAGCTCCGTGTTGTACGGCATCACCTTAGTGCTGCTTATGTACGGATGGTCGGAAATCGTAACGGACCCGATGGCCAAGTATATGCTTATGGCCGGCTTGGTGCTAGCTGTTATTTTTGTGCGCTATCAGGCAACGAAGAAGGATCCGTTACTGCCGGTACGAATTTTTTTAGAAAATCGGACGTTTTCTTTTTCTAACTTGGCGGCGATGATGAATTACAGTGCTACCTTTGCCATTGCTTTTCTATTGTCCTTATACCTGCAAATGATTATGGGGTACGACTCCAATCACGCAGGCATGATTTTATTGATTCAATCTATTATTATGGCCGTATTATCTCCGGTAGCGGGGTCCTTGTCGGATCGCTATGGCTCAAAGGTTTTGGCATCGGCAGGCATGGCTGTCATCGGGGCAGGATTATTGGTGATGATATATGCTACACATGTGGAAGCATTAACCATGATCATTGCGGCATTGGTCATTGTAGGCGTTGGCTTCGCTATGTTCTCGGCTCCGAACAATAATGCCATTATGAGTGCGGTACCAAAACAATATTTTGGTTTGGCCTCTTCCGTTATCGGTACGGTGCGTCTTACGGGACAGGTGCTCAGCATGGCTATCGTAGCTTCTATTTTGTCACGGCCGGTGGCCGGTTTGGTTGATTCCACGGCGGTGCTGCTATATAATATTCAACACGCATTTATGGTATTTGCGGTCATCTGTTTCTTAGGGATTATTCCGTCATGGATACGCGAGTAATGGGATGTATATATGGCGATGAAAGGTAGGTAACGAATATGCGAATAGAGGTATTTTCCGAATTGCCCCAAGAGGGGAAGGCCTTGCGTGAAGATGTGTTTATGAAAGAACAAGGCTTTAGTTATGATGCGGATGAATGGGATGCAGAAGCAGCGCATTTAGTCGGTTATGATGAAGCGGATACACCGGTAGGTGTATGCCGTTTTTATCGGGATCGTGAAGAACCGACGGCGTTTATTATCGGACGGCTGGCGGTGGCTAAGGATAGTCGCGGCACAGGAAAGGGCGCCGATATGCTCCGGGCGGCGGAGGATATTATCCGCGTCATGGGCGGTGAAGAGACAAAGCTGGCAGCGCAGCTACAAGCTAAAGCATTTTATGAAAGGCTGGGCTATGAAGTCAGTGGGGAACCGTTTGATGAAGACGGGACTATGCATGTGTGGATGAAGAAGGTCGGCATGTAATCGACGGAACTATATGGGAAGAGCCTCGGTAGGTGTGGCTAGGAAACGCGGTCTGACGAAGCGTTTCTGCGCCACATCTACCGAGGCTCTTTTTGTTTCCGGCGGTTAGATGCCGCTAGGAAAGGGGGATGCTGTTGTAATATAAAAAAGCTAACGCCTCATCATCGGATGGAGAGCGTTAGCTTTTTATTACATAGTCATTTTATGTATTCTATTTTCTCTTAGTTGCTTTGGCAGATGTATGTGTTTCGGGCAATGGATGTAGGTGCGGGCTTTTCGGCACATACACCTGGAGGAAGCCGGGAAGGACTTCCATGTCTACCGGCATGAGGGGGCCTTTATTACCATCCATATTGGTAGGCAGTTCGATGTCATCGAGTAATTCAATGTGTGCTTTTTTAACTTTTAGAATTGTTACATACTTAGATGTGTAGATGGAGCCGCGCAGGATGAGTGGTAAAATGCGGAGAACATCCATGATAAAGTATTCGCGAAAGATGATAATGCGCATGTAACCGTCGTCTACGGAAGCGATGGGCATAAATTTTTCAAAGCTGGAGACTACATTGGTTAACAGGGCGATAACCAGCGGCGATCGCGTGGTGAAATCGTGATCCTCTGTGCGAATGCGGAAGGTATAATCCTTGGTGGTAAAGAGAGCTTGACCGCCTTTGACAAAATAGGCCAGCGGACCGAGCAATTGTTTTTCTTTCGGCGTTACTTCTTCCACTACCTTAGGAATGACACCGGCGGCGATATTATTACAAAAGTATTGATCGTTGCAACGACCAATGTCGACGCGGCGAATTTCACAGTTGGCCAAGGAACGAATAGCATCCAGCGGCGCTAACGGAATGCCCAGCGCACGGGACATATCGTTCACGGTGCCTACGGGGACAAAGCCGAACTTAGCTTTACCGCCACCTTTGGCAATGCCGTTGACGGTTTCGTTGATGGTTCCGTCACCACCCATGCAGAAGACAGCGTCGAATCCGTCGCGAGAGGCTTCGACGGCAAAGCGTGTCGCATCGCCGGCGCCGTGGGTAAATTTAACCTCCATGTGGTCAAACATATTGCTGAGCTGCCACTCCAACTCCAGCGCATATTGTGCGGCACGACCACCGCCCGATACGGGGTTAATAATTACTAAACATCGACTCATTGGTAAGAGGCTCCTATACGTAAGTAAGCTCCGTCGAACCAAGCCTATGCACATGCAGGCACAACGGCCTGCAATTGACAGAAAAAGCGGCGGAGCTTTATAATTAAACTGGGTGTGGAATATAGACTACAGAATGTGCAATCTACATTCTAATATCACCTTTTATTATAGTATACTTGGCGATAGATGTCATTACGAATTTTAATAGGGCGACGAGTGATTAGGAGATAACAGTTATGGAAAAACATGAAGAATATCGCTTAAATACAATTGATTCAATCGGACGCTTACCGCTTAGCGAGCAGGTGTATGTAACGTTGAAACAGGCTATTTTGACAGGTGCCTTGAAACCGCAGGTGAAGTTAAACGAAGTAAAAATTGCGGAACAGCTTAATGTGAGTGCTACGCCGGTGCGCGAAGCATTCCGTAAATTGGCGAAGGATAATTTGGTGGTCATTAAGCCGTGGAAGGGTGTTACCGTAAAAGGATATACGCCGGAAGAAATCATCGCCATGTATCAGTGCCGCGAAATGATGGAAGGTTTGGGCGCGCGGCTGTGTGCGGAAAATTGTACGGATGAACAAATTGAAGAACTGCAATCCATTTGTGATGCGGGCATTGCTTCGTCCAGTCCGGAGGATCGCGTGCAAATTAATAGTCGATTCCATTCGTTGATTTCCTTCTTCTCCGGTAACGAACGAGTGGTAGATTATTTGGCAGAGTTTCGTGAAATGGTAAATCGCGATATGTATATCAGCACGTTGGATAAGGGGCGTACCGATTTGTGCGATCGCGAGCATATGGAAATTATGGATGCGATTCGCGCTCATGATCCGGAACGAGCCGAGCAGGCCATGCGCAAGCATATTCGAAATGCGTTTGTATTTAAAAAGGCACATGCCGACTTGCGGGCTAAGCGATTTGGAGAATAGTCTTTGCTAGGTAGACAATGACGTGCACCTGTCAAAGAATTGATAGGAATTTATACGGGAATTTCCTGTTGTACCTGTTTACTTTTTTTGGGGAGTTTGTTATAATCAAATTACGATATGACGCAAGGTCATATCTAGGGGCATCCCCCAAAGCCCCTTAACATTTGAATTGAATTCAAATGTTCTCTCTCTCTTTTTTCTCAAGCACAAAAGCCTCGGTGATTGCCGAGGCTTTTGTGCGTTTACTATCATGTATGCAGAGGATGAAGTGTATAGTCTATATAACACGGACATGGAGGTCTAACATGAAAAAGATTCATGTACGCGACGCAGTGGGTGAGGTGTTGTGTCACGATATCGCACGCATTATCATCGGAAAAGTAAAGGATACACCGTTTCGGCGTGGGCAACGCATTACGGCGGAAGATATTCCGCTGTTGCTTTCCTTAGGTAAGGAGCATATCTTTGTAATGGAGCCGAGCGATACAAATAAAATGCACGAAGAGGATGTGGCCGCAGCGTTATATGCGCTGTGTGCGAATGATAGCATCTATCCGTCGGAGGTACGGGAAGGAAAAATCGAAGCCTTTGCCGCGCATGACGGGATGCTTTCCATTGATGTGGATCGCCTTAATGCAATTAATGGGATTGGTGAGCTCACCATTGTTACGAAGTGGAGCCACACGGCGGTGAAGAAGGATGACAAGTTGGCAGGGATGCGTTGCATTCCGCTGCTTTTGGACACGTCCGAAGTGGAAGAGGCCAAGCGTATTGCCGGTAATGAACCGTTATTAAAGGTGGTTCCTTTTACGGTAAAAACCATGGGGATAGTTACGACGGGGTCGGAAGTGGCTACGGGACGAATTAAGGATGCGTTTACTCCGATTATTAAGGAGCGAACGGCGCCGTTTGGTATGGAGCTGGTAGCGCATGAAATCGTAACGGATGATACGGATTTAATTGCCGAAGCAATTCGTCGGGTGAAAGCGGCCGGTGCGGATATTGTATTTTGTACGGGCGGTATGAGTGTCGATCCCGATGATCTTACGCCGGGTGCGATTGCTCGCTGCGCAGAGCGCGTAGTGACATATGGTCTACCCGTATTGCCGGGGTCTATGGTATGCATTGCCTATATGGCGGACGGTACGCCGATTGTAGGTTTGCCCGGCGGCGTATTGTTCAGCAAGCCTACGGCGTTCGACGTGCTTTTGCCGTATTTGGCATCGAGGACGGAAATCACAAAAGAGGATTGCGTAAAGCTAGGACACGGTGGTTTGCAATAATGCCGAATATAATTTAAGAGATAAAAGCCCTTCCTATAGGCATCGCAAGTCAGGTCTTACGAATGACATTGCTCAACCTATAGGAAGGGCTTTTTGCTTTTATCTGTCGGCGTGATTGCATCGGAGCTGAGGAGGAAGAGGTCTTACGAATAATCTTTCTTCTTCCAACCCGATGATATATGACTTTTAATTTATCGAATGCTATCTATGTGGTAAGACGCAAAATGATGAAGAGTATAGGCAGTATCTTGTTTTATGATTTGCCTAACAATAGTGACGAGATGTAAGAATACTTTGCAATGAAAAATAAAAAATGTTTTTCAAATGATGTTGCAATATTGATATAAAAATAGCTTATATAATTTATCGCTTTTACTTGCTGCCGTGTCGTGTATCCTCGTATAATTAGGGCAATATGGGAGCGTAGGTCCCGTTATGAAAGGACGTGTAGAGAACATGAAAAAATCAGTAGTGACTGCGTTGGCAGTAGCCGCGTTAGGTATTGGCGTTGTAGGGGCAGCCAATCCGTTCACCGATGTGACCCCATTTGATTGGGCATATCAATCCGTATCGCAATTGGCAGCAGCCGGTGTGATCAATGGCTATCCGGATGGCACCTTTCAGGGTCAAAAAAATATCACCCGTTATGAAATGGCTCAGATGGTAGCGAAGGCAATGGCGAATGAAGGACGAGCCAATGCAGAACAGCAGGCGATGATCAATCGCTTGGCCGATGAATTTTCCGGGGAGCTCAACAATTTGGGTGTACGCGTAGCTAATCTTGAAAACAAAGTAGGCAACGTGAAGATTACCGGGGATGCGCGTATGCGGTATCGCGGTTCTGAAAAAGAAGGCATGGTAAAAGCCGGTTCGAAGTCTTTGTTTGACTTCCGTGCCCGCGTACAATTTACGGCTACCGTAAATGATTCCACAACGGCTACTCTCCGCGTTCGTACCGGCGACACCGGCGACTATGAATTCGGCGATGCCAAGAATAGTGGCAGCGTAGCTTTTGACCGTGCCTATGTGGCTCATAAATTCGGCAAGGATACGACGGTTAATGTAGGTCGTTACGGCGTTGTCATCGGGGAAGGTCTTATTTACAATGACGAACCTCTTGATGGTATCGGCATCAGCCAAAACTGGGGCAAGGTGAATTTGTCCGTTAATCACGGTAAAATGACATCGTATTATGCAAGCACCTATGCATATGGACCGAAGGGTTTTACTTGGAATAAGATTCAAAAGGGGGCTGACGGTCTTGATGCGGATGCCAACCCGAGTGTAACAGTTTTGCAGGCGCGCGCTGATTTCAATAAGAACCTTCGTGTAGATGGTTATTATATTTTGGGGCATGATGATTTGCCGTTCGACGTATGGGGTGCTGCTTTGAATGCGAAGGTAACCGACAAGGTATGGCTCGGCGGTGAATATGTGAAGATGACCAATATAGATGATACGGAGAAAGCTAAATTAGATAAAGGTACCAGCGGTTGGGTAGCCGGCATCGGTTACGGCGATTACAATATGGGCAAGCAAGGCACATGGGATGTAAAAATGCAGTACTTCCGTGAAGGCGAAAGCACTCCGATCTTTACGTCCCGCTGGGCACAGTTGAAACCGCGTGATTTCAAAGGTTGGCTGGCCACCGTTGATTATGCATTGTATAAGAACGTAGGCTTTACCGCGTACTATGGCTTCAACAACAAGAAGGTAAGCAATGGCGATAGCTACGGTGATTACTACCGTGCAGAATTGAACTTCAAGTTCTAAGAAATAACGTTTAAAAAGAACGTCTAAGCAATAACATTTATGCAATAACATTTAAGCAATAACATCTAAGCGATAATATCTAAGAAGTAACGTCTAAGAAGTAACATCTAAGCAATAGTATAGTCATAAAATAAAACAGTATGCTCGTTCAGACTCCTTACATAACGGGAGATTTCTAAACGAGCATACTGTTTTTTGTACATAGTAAGTATAAGTAGTAAGTATAAGTAGTGAATATAAGTAATGAATATAAGTAATGAGTAGTACGTGTAAGTAGTACGTAGATAAGTAATGAACGGTAAGTATACGTGGTAAGTAATGGATAGTGTGTAATTTACAAATGTGATGAAGTGAAGATATGTATGGCGTTATTTTACGATAACCGATACGCCATCGGGGATGACGGTAACGGAGCCGTCGGTTACGCCGCGCTTAGCAAGGATGGCATCGGCCATGGCCATGGCATCTTCAATGTTGTCGGTGTAATGCATGTGCATATCTTCAATCACCTGCTGCGGTGCCTTCGTTACCATGATAACATCGTGCTTTAACAAGATGCGCAGCAAAATCTGTGATTCCCAGATCGAATACAGTTTCGTTACGCTTGCGAGCGAGGATGGTGTTCATCGTGTCCTGCAGATTGGTGGAGTCTTTAAGGATGCGATAAAAATCTTCGCCGCCGTGACCGTCTTCGCAAGCAGATACCATAACGATGACGCCGCCTTCTTTACAGCTGGCTTCGGCAGCGGTCATGCCCTTGACGGTTTGATAAATATTTTGATCCAGCGGATAGCCGCCGTTAGTGCTGACTACGATATCGGCCGGTACGGGAGCAACACCGGCTAATTTCATTTCAAAGGCAGTACCGGCTTCATGTGCTTTTTCGCGATCGCCGGCAAAGGCAGCGATTACTTTTTTATCCGCGTCGATAACTACGTTGCAGATGAAAGCCAGCTTGGCTGCTTTGGCTGCGTAGAGCATGTCGCGATGAATCGGATTGTTTTCCAAATTACCGGTACGCGCGTAAGGACTGTTGATAAATTCCGCGCAATGGTTAGCCAGGACGGTTACCTTGCTAGCAATGCCTGGCAAAATCGACTTGCGCCCGCCGGAGAAACCGGCGAAAAAGTGCGGTTCGATAAAGCCTTCGGCAATGAGTAAATCGGCTTCCACTGCGGCGCGGTTAATCAGGCATTCCCCGCCGGACGGTAAGGTACCGATGCTGACCATATCTTCATCGTTGCGACTGACGTGCATAATAAATTTTTCGTTAGTAGCAATCGCTTCGCCGTACTTAGCCACTAACTCCTCTTGCGTAGTGGGACGATGCATACCGGTGGCAACGAGAATGGAAATGTCGATGTCCGGATTGCCGGTGCGCAATTCGCGAAGAAGCTGCGGCATAATGACATGACTCGGTACCGGTCTGGTGTGATCGCTGGAGATGATGACACAGCGTTTCTTGCCTTTAGCGAGTTCGGATAATTTCGGAGAACCGATAGGATTGGCCAACGCGTCGGCCACCAGTTCGTCTTCACTTTTCGTTGCTTTATATTCGTGTGCGCGAGAAAGCAGTACACCGGCCAGGCGTTCGTCCGGTACTGTTAACGTGCAATGCTCTTTGCCATATGGGAGAGAGAAAGTTTTCATAATAATTACCTCGTTACCTAATAGCCTATGAATTGTATTGTCATAGCCGAATGTATTGTGACTTGTCGTAGCTTGGCACACTATGACTTGTCATCGTCGGATATATTGAGACCTAACGTGACTTTGTTATACGTATAAGGGTACAGCCTGTCGACATCGTTAGTATACGCTTGTTACGGTTTAAAAGTAAATATTATATATACTAAAAGATATGAAAAGAGTGAACGAATTAATTAATCAATATAAAACGCCCTACCAAGGCACTTTCGTTAGGGAGAAAAGTGCGCGTTAGTAGGGCGTTCATATACGTATGCTAACGGTCAACCATCATGACAGTTAGTAACTATTGTAATAAGGGGAAGTGCGATTAGCGTTCGGTTTGCGGCAACGGCTTTTTCAGTACTGCTAACAAAAGACAGGTCACAACGGAACCGATAGCGATTGCCACGAGATACATCAGTGGATTGCCGATGGTAGGCACTACAAAAATGCCGCCGTGCGGTGCACGCAAGGTACAGCTAAACGCCATGGATAAAGCGCCGGCAACGGCAGAGCCAACAATGCACGAAGGGATGACGCGAATCGGATCGGCGGCAGCAAAAGGAATTGCACCTTCGGTGATGAAGGACAGACCCATTACATAGTTGGTAATACCGGATTTGCGTTGCGCCGGGGTGAAGCGGTTACCGAAGAAGGTCGTGCAAAGAGCGATGGCCAAAGGCGGTACCATACCACCGGCCATGACGGACGCCATAATGCCGTATTCGCCGGTAGCGAGGAAGCCGGTGCCGAGAACATAGGCGGCTTTGTTTACGGGACCACCCATGTCAACGGCCATCATGCCGCCAAAGATAATGCCCAGCATGATGCGGCTGGTAGAATCCATGTGTTTTAACGTATCCATGAGCCAGTTGTTAAGGGCACTTACCGGTGGGTTGATAACGAAGGTAATGGCAATTCCCATGAGGAGAACGCCCAATACCGGATAAAGAAGAACCGGCTTGATGCCTTCCAGCGATTGCGGCAGGGCATCGAAGAGACGACGCAAGCCGATGATGAGGTAGCCTGCCACAAAGCCGGCGATGAGGGCACCGAGAAAACCGGATCCACCGGCATTGGCTAAGTAACCGCCGACAAAGCCGACAGCCAGACCGGGACGATCGGCAATACTCATTGCGATGAAACCGGCCAGCACAGGCAGCATGAAGCTAAAGGAGGCACCGCCCACTTTCATGAAGAACGCAGCCAGCGGTGTACCGGAACCGAACTTGCTCGGGTCCGCCGGATTAAAGGTATCGAATAAAAAGGCTAAGGCGATGAGAATCCCGCCGCCGATGACAAAGGGAAGCATATGTGATACACCGTTCATCAAATGTTTGTAAATTTGACGGCCTATACTGTCTTCAGCGGAAAGCAATGTATCGTCATCGGCGGTGCTGTCTTGCTTGGAACCACCGTACACGGCTGCTTTGCCGGAGGTCGCTTCTTCCAGCAGACGACGTGCTTCGTTAATGCCTGCGGCTACGCGTACCTGAATGAGGGATTTCCCTTTAAAGCGATCCATGGGTACATTTTTGTCGGCAGCCACGATGATGCATTCCGCATGGGCAATGTCCTCGGCCGTAAGGGGATCCTTAACTCCGCCGGATCCGTTCTTTTCTACTTTGATGGAAATGCCCATGTCTTTGGCGGTGCGTTCCAAGCTTTCCGCGGCCATGAATGTATGGGCAATACCGGTAGGACAAGCGGTTACGGCTAAGACGCGATAGTGCTTGTCGGCGTCCGAGGACGAGAACGGAGCCGTTTGTGATGACGGGGAGGTAGCTGCAGTATCAGCAGCACCGGCATCACCGGCGACAGTACCGGCAGCATCGATAGTATCGCTAGCGGCTTCCTCCGTCGCAGCTGCCGCGTTGGCAGCGGTCGGTTGAAAGCGATCGTCTTCTTTGGCATCGATGAGAGCCAGAAAATCGTAAACAGATTTGGCGCGAATCAAGGCTTCGCGAAAATCGGGATCGATGACCATCATGGCCAAGCGGCTTAACAATTCGATGTGCGCATCGGCTTCGCCTTCCGGTGCGGCAATCATGAAGAACAATCGTGCCGGTTTGCCGTCGATGCTGTCGAAGTCAATGCCTTCCGGAATGACCATGGCAGCCAGTCCGGCAGTGGCAACACCTTTACTTTTGGCGTGCGGCGTAGCAATGCCGTCGCCGAGACCGGTAGAGCCGGCTTCTTCACGGGCTAACACATCGGCGAGGTACACGTCTTTATCGCTTAAACAACCGGAGGCTTCCATGAGATCGGCTAACATGTGAATGGCTTCTGTTTTGTTGGTGGCAGGTCCGTTGAGCAGTACGGACTGTGGTACTAATAAATCAGTAATACGCATGGGAGAATCCTTTCTGTCAATGAGTTTCTGTAAAATCGTTCAACGCGTATGAGGTTATACAGAAATTTTAAAAGGTATCGAGTTACAAGGCTACGGTGCTGATTTCTATTTGTGTCAGCAAGCGGCAGACCGCATTTTTCGGTGCCAACCAATCGTCAAAGGCGGAGGCGGATCCGGCGGCTACGGCTAAACGAAAGGCAGACTCGATGTCGCCGTCGTTACGAAGGCCTGCAAGGAAACCGGCCACCATGGAATCACCGGCGCCGACGGAGTTGCGCACAATGCCGTGCGGTGCGTTGGCCGTGTAGGCGCGACCGTCGTCGGTCAGTAGCAGGGCACCGTCACCGGCGCGGGAAATCAATACATGACGGGCACCTCGTTGTTGTAATTCCTTGGCACCGTCCAGGAGATGGGCGATATCCGGAAGCGGCCGATCCAATAGCTCCTCCAATTCATGATGATTCGGTTTGACCAACAACGGTCGATGAGGTAACGTTTCGTTTAACAAGGAACCGGTAGCATCGACGATGCACCGAACGCCGCGCGGTGTTAAGCGAGATAAAATATCGCTGTACAATGTGACGGGCAAACCGGCAGGAATGTTGCCGGACACGACCAAGTAGTCATCGGCGGTCAAGGTGTCCAGCTGTGCAAACAAGCGGTCTACGTCGGTTGCGTTTAAGCGCGGACCGGCGCCGTTGATTTCAAACTCAGCGTCGCTTTTTACTTTTACATTGATGCGGGATAGGCCGTCCTCTACGCGAATGAAGTCTTCCGTGCAACCCCATTGGCGGAGCTGACGCATGATTTCATCACCGGTAAAGCCGGCCACAAAACCAAGGGCCGTCACCGACACGTCGAAGTGACTGAGCATGACAGCGACATTAATGCCTTTGCCGCCGGCGATTAAATTAGCATCGGCCGTGCGATTCACCGCCGTCGGCGAAAAGTCATGGACTTTCATTATATAATCCAACGAAGGATTGCAGGTCAGGGTGTAAATCATGGGTCTACTTCCTCTACTACAGTATATTTTCGGTACACGCGGTTCACGAGGTGCGTAGTAATAATTGACGCACCGGACACGGATGAAAAGGTAATGGGTGTTACTTTTTCGAACTTGGACGGATCGGCCAACACATAGGCGTGACGACAATGGGCCAGCGCTTTTTGCTTAACTGCTGCTTCGGCCGGTTCCGGTGTGGTGAATCCGCTGCCGATACTGATGCCATTGGTGCCGAAAAATCCTTTGGTAAAGTTGTACTTCTCCAGCTGCTCTAACGCCGTGTCACCGACGACGGCACCGGTGTTGCTTTTTACGTGACCGCCCAACAGAATCACATTGTATTGACGTGCTGCCAAGAAGGTGGCATGAGCGATGCCGTTGGTAACAAAGGTGGTTATCTTACTTTTTAAATGATGGAGCAATACCTCGGTAGTAGAACCGGCATCGATGTATACGAAATCATCGTCCGTAATATAGTTGGCCGCCAATTCGGCGATGGCATGCTTTTCTTTGGTAAATAATAATGCCTTGGCGGACATATCCGGTTCGGTCGTGTTGAAATCGGTACTGATGCTGGCCGCACCGCCGTGAACTTTTTGAACTAAGCCGCACTTGTGAAGATAATTCAAGTCGCGGCGGATGGTAGCCGGTGATGAATTGAATAAGTCTACCAACTCCTGCACCGTTACCGTTGATTTTGTTCGTAACCGTTCAACAATTAATCTGTGTCGTTCTTCGGATAACACATAACCACTCCTTTTCTGAAACAAGAGGGAACCACCGCAGGGGATTACTGTATGAATTGACATATAGCGTTAATTCATAGTTAACACATAAAGTTAATAGGATAGTTAACATATAAAGTTAATACGATAGTTAACATATGGAGTCAATAGATAGTATGAGAATATATTCCTAGCGGTGATTGAATTTGATGTAATTACTTCTTCGAGATACGCGTGATGCAGTAGGAAATCGATGGCAAGCACATGGCTTGCAACTGTAATTCCTATACGCGTTGATACGATATCTGCGGAAGCAATTCATTATCTTGATTGTACGAAGTAGCGACTATGAAAGTCAATAAAAATATAAAAAATAATCAATAATGCGCAAAAGTAATCGTATAAGATACAATCCCCTTACATGGGCTCCGCAAGTCAGGTCAGACGAATGAAGAGAGAGTAAATGAGAGGCTTCCATATTTCAGCGGTCAGGTCTTGTGAATGAGGAGATAGTAAATGAGAGGCTTCCATATTTCAGCGGTCAGGTTTTACGAATGACACGCTTGCAATATAGAAGCCTCTCATTTTGTTAGGGACAGGAGAGAAAATTTGAGTTTAAGCGTAAGAGCGGGATTGTATAACCATAGAATGTAATTGAGAATGAGCCGTGCAAAATTCATGATGATCGGATGTGGATGATAAGGCGCGGCAGCAGTGGAACGTATTCGGTAGGTAAGGTGACAAGGGAGAGAGCGAGGAGAGTCATCGGTTAAAATCCTAGTTGTTTACTATATTTTCGAGATAGGGAGATATTGTTACCATTATAAACCATTATAAATAAACAAAGTTGACAATAAGAACGCAGTGTGCTTTAATAGCAGTAAGGTAATTGAGAATTTAAAGGTATAGGTACGCATCCGAGACGTGGATGGTATAGGTATTCATCCGAGGTGTGGATGATAAGGAGGTATAGGTTATGCAGGTAAAACAGGCGGCGGCTTTGGGCGGTCGCAGTCAACAGCGATTGTCGGTGTACGCCATGATTGTGTGCGCTCTTTTCGTGGCGCTTATCGCCGTAGGTGCATTCATTCGTGTGCCCGTGCCGGTATGTCCGTTTACATTACAATTTTTATTTACTGCCATGGCCGGTTTGCTATTGGGCAAACGCCTGGGCGCATTGGCTGTGGGCGTGTATGTTGTGTTGGGATTGATGGGTGTGCCTATCTTTACGGAAGGTGGCGGACCCGGTTATATCTTTCAGCCTACCTTTGGCTATTTGTTAGGTTTTATCGGTGGCGCCTATGTTAGCGGACGCATGACGGAAGGAGAAGGGCGACCTACCTTCGGACGACTGCTCATAGCAACGTTGGCAAACTTGGCTGTCGTGTATGCGCTGGGCATGGCGTATTTGTATGTGGTGTGCAATTTTTATTTGGGCAAAGCCGTATCCTTTGAATATGTTGTGTGGTACTGCTTCGTGTTGGCCGTGCCGGGAGATATTTTCCTATCCGTTGTGGCAGCGATGCTGGGTAAGCGAGTGATTCCGGCCATTCGTCATCGCGGATAGCAGCAAGCCGGAGAAGATATAGCGAATAGAAACGGTATAAAAACAGAAGAGGTATAAAGAACAAAAAAGGTATATAGGATAGAGAACGGAAAAGATACATAAGATAAAGATACATAAGATAGAGAAGACATATCCAAAGGATAGAAGGAATATATCTATTGATACAGTACATATGGCTTTTGAAAATCGGCATATATAATAACATTAAATATAGTCTGATTACAGTGTATATGTACGGGAATTTAAAACATGCATTTGCCCTGTACAGAGAAAAGAGGTTATGTAACATGAGTAAGGGATTATTTATTACCGGCACCGGTACGGACATCGGTAAGACCTATGTGACGGCGTTACTGGTGAAACGCCTTCATGATGCCGGATATAACGTAGGCTATTACAAGGCGGCTATCAGTGGTGCGGACAGTGTGGCTGAAAGTGACGCAGGCTTTGTCAATGCAACGGCTAATCTGGGACAGTCCGATGAAGAACTGCTGTCGTATTTGTATAAGACAGCGGTGTCGCCGCATTTGGCAGCTAAGCTGGAAGGCAATCCCGTAGAAAAGGAAACGGTTATCAAAGGCTATCAACGGGTAGCGGCTACCCGCGATTTTGTTACGCTGGAAGGCAGCGGCGGTATCGTGTGTCCGATTCGCTATGACGAAGTAGGTCATTACTTTTTAACGGATATTATTCATTGGCTCCACCTGCCGACGCTGATTGTAGCCGATGCCGGTTTGGGCACGATCAATACGGTGGTGCTTACGGTGGAATATTTAAAAGCGCGCCATATTCCGGTGAAGGGGATTATGTTAAATCATTACACCGGCGGCACTATGCAGGAAGACAATGTGTATATGATCGAAGAGTTAACCGGTTGCAAGGTATTGGCAAAGGTAGCTCCGGGGGATACGGAGCTTGCAGCGGATCCGGCCATGTTAGCTAGTTTGTACGAATAAAACGAATTTACAACAAAGGTATGCGCATCGTGTGAGGAACGGCGTATAACACATTCCTATTAGGTTGAGGTGATAGAGACATGAAAGAGAATTGGGTAGATACGGATTTACAATATATATGGCATCCTTGTTCGCAAATGAAAGACTACGAAATATTAAAGCCTATTGTTATCGAACGAGGCGAAGGCTCTATGCTGTATGATGTGGATGGCAAGGAATACATCGACATCATCAGCTCGTGGTGGTGTAATTTGCTTGGCCATTGCAATCCGCGGATTAATGAAGCCATCAAAAAACAGTTGGACACCTTGGAACATGTTATCTTTGCCAATCTCAGTCATAAGCCGGCGATTACCTTGGCACAGCGTCTGAGTAAATTAGTCCCCAAGGGGCTGGCTAAATTTCATTTCAACGATAACGGATCCGGTGCGGTGGAAGCGGCACTAAAAATGGCCTTTCAGTATCAATACCAGACGGGACATCCGGAACGGCAAAAGTTTATGTGCTTATCCGAAGGGTATCACGGGGAAACCATCGGCGCCTTGTCGGTAGGCAGTATGGATTTGTTTGCCAAAATTTATAAGCCGATGCTCATGGAAACGGTGCATACGGAAGCGCCGGATTGCTATCGTTGCCCTTACGGTCAGCAGCGCGACACCTGTCAGTGCGAATGCTTTGTGAAAGCGGAAGAAGATTTTGCTAAGCACGGTCACGAACTGGCGGCGGTTATTGTGGAACCGTTGGTACAAGGCTGCGCCGGTATGCGCATGTATCCGCCGTTGTATTTGGAAAAATTGCGCAAGCTTTGCGATGCGTACGGCGTGCTTCTCATTGCTGACGAAATTGCTACCGGCTTTGGTCGTACGGGAAAAATGTTTGCCTTCGATCACACATCGGTCAGCCCGGACATCATGACGGTATCGAAAGCATTGACCGGCGGTTATATGCCGATGAGCATTACCATCGTAACGCAGGATATTTACGATGCGTTCTATGCGGATTACGGTGAGTACAAAGCGTTCATGCACAGCCACACCTATGCGGGGAATCCGCTGGGATGTGCGGCAGCATTAGCCGTGCTCGATATTATGGAAGAAGATCATGTGCTGGATACGGCGGCCGAAACGGCAACATATCTTCACGAGCAACTGAACGCGGCACTGGGCAATCATCCGCATGTCGGTGAAATTCGTCACATCGGTTTAATCAATGCCATTGAATTAGTAAAGGATAGAGAAACCAAGGAAGCCTTTGACAGTAAACAGCGGACAGGCTATCAGATTTATAAAGCCGCCCTCGATCGGGGCTTGCTCCTCAGACCGCTGGGAGATGTGCTGTATTTCAATCCGGCGTTGACCATTGATAAAGAAACGTTGGATAGAGCGATAGCTAAAACAGTAGAGGCTATTGGTGCCGTCATCGGTTAATTGTTCCGAGAGTCCGGCAGTACCGCTAGGTGGGTAGGTCTTACGAATACCCACTGCGCAGTACTGCCGGACTCTCTTGCTATAACCGTTGAGCGTCAAATAGGGGGAAGGGAAACGAAGAAGGAGATTTCTATCTCGACAGTCAGGTCTGGCGAATGACATGTCTGCGATAGTCATCTCCTTCTTTTTTGTTGTGTGAGAAAGGGATGAATAATGTAGCTGTAAATCATAAATATAGTGATACATAGTTAGAAAAGTAGTAATATATAAAGTATAGTATGCCATTATATTTTGCAAGGAAGAGTACTGATATAGTGGTTCAACATCTGCAAATATAAGGGTGTGTTTCTTAGTGTGACCGCATAGGTTATGTGTGTTAGGAAAGAGGGTAATCACATGATGAAGAGGAGTCAAACGAAAAAGATAAGTGCAATGTTAGCAGCTATGGCAGTCCTTTGGGGGGGGTACCCTGTTCTTTGGAGGGGATAGTGTAAGTGCGGCGGTTGACCAAGCGGCGGTTGACCAAGCGGCGGTATTACAAAAAGTAGCAACTGATGGTGACACCAGTAAGTTAACACCTGAAGAAAAGACTTGGTTTGATGGATTTTTTAGTGGGAAGACGTTGCAGTCAGGTGAGAAAGCTTTACAATCGGGAGAGCGTGCCCTGAGTAGTACAGACAAGGTGTTAACGCCAGAAGAATATAGCTGGGTAGTTAATGCAAAACAATACATAACAAAAAATGACAATATGCTTGTAGCAGGTACGGATAACTATGTTCTTCAAAGTGGGTTTGGATTTGGAAATATTGTAGGTTATAAGAATTATACAAATAAATCGTCTTATGTATTTGGGCAGAATAATACATCTATAGGAGATTATGGTGTTGCCATAGGTTATCAAAATGGGATTATTGGTAACGCAGGTATCGTGATGGGGAATACTAGTGTAACGGGGGCTGGTGGTATAGCCATTGGTAGTTGGGCACTATCACATAATTTGAGTATTGCTCTTGGGCGAGAGACACTAGCCACGGGAGAAAGTTCTTTAGCGATAGGTGATGGAGCATCGGCAGGAACATCTTCAGCAATTGATATTTATAGAAATAGCGATGAAGGATGGGGGAGTGGTTGGACAACAAACCAACCGTTTGTGGAGTTACAAAAAGATTATCCAAATATATTTGGCTCTTATGATGAAAATCAAGATTCAAGTGAACGAGATAGAGAAGTACAACAGAAGATCTTTGATTTGAAGAAGGACTTGTTTAAGAAACAAGGAATTAATAGTCTTGATGAATTACTGAGCAAGGCGAAAAAATATAATACTACTGACACAGCTACTGCTGAGTATGAAGTCGAATCAATATTAAGTCAGCTAGGCTGGCAATATGCTATGACACAAGAAAATGTAACAGCACCAATAGCTCTTGGGAAAGAGTCAAAAGCATTTGTCGATAATGGTGTTGCCTTAGGTGCCTATTCCGCTGTTACAAAAGCTGATATGGATGAAGTAAATTCCTCTCTTAAAGATAAAGCACCGTTCTCCGGCATCACTCTTAGACAGAGTGGTAACTTAGGTAGCGATGGTAACGCAAATGGAGAATATTTAACCGGTGCTATTTCTATCGGCGGACCTCGTTATGTACAAAAAGATGTGAGTGGGAAAATGCAGACGGTACAAGAAGGTAATTACGTCCGCCAAATTAAACATCTTGCCGATGGGACAGATCCGACGGATGCCGTCAACCTTCGTCAGTTGCAAGCGGCTGTGAAGGGCAGTGGCAATACGGATACTGGAGGTAATACCGGTGGGGATACCGGCAACAGTGCGCCTTCATTATCTCTTGAAGCAGGCGATAACATTACCATTACCGACAAAATAGGTGAATCAAATACGAAGGTCATATCTGCACCAGGTATTACGGACATAAAGAATCAAGTCACCGATCTTAACGGTCGTGTAGATAAAGTAGAAGACTCAATGAATACTATGAATCATCGCATCACCAAACTCGATCGCCGCGTAGATAAAGTCGGTGCCGGAGCAGCGGCATTGGCTGCACTTCATCCGCTTGACTTCGACCCGGACAATAAGTGGGATATTGCCGGTGGCTATGGACATTACGCCGGACAGTCGGCGATGGCTCTCGGCGCGTACTATCGCCCGAACGAAGATGTGATGTTCAGTATCGGCGGGGCCTTTGGCAATGGTGAAGATATGATCAACGCTGGTGTGAGTGTGAAAGTCGGCTCCGGTGAAAGCAAGACAACGACTTCAAAAGCAGCCATGGCGAAAGAAATTAAAGAGTTGCGAGGCATCGTTGCTACGCAGCAAGCCAGCATGGAAAAACAAGAAGCACGCATTCAGGAATTAGAAAAGATGATCCAAAAGTTGGTTAAGTAGATAATAATTAACAGAAGTTCAGCGAATTAACGTAACGGTTATCATCGTTGGTTTTTGACATGAGGTTATCATAGGTAATAGGAAATTATGGTACAACTAGTTTCCGAAAGCTATGATGACCTCTTTTTTGTTGTGTGTAAGGCGCATGAATAATATAATTATAAATCATAAATATAGTGATATATAGTTTGAAAAGTAGTAATATTAAAGTATATATACTGCTGTGTTTCTTGAATGCATTATTGTGGAAAGTAGTGTCATAGAGAAATAAGGTAGGCGAGTTCATCAGTGTGACCATGGGGGCCACGTAAGTGTTATGAAAGAAGGTATTTACATGATGAAGAGTAGTCAAACAAAAAAGATGAGTGCAGTACTGGCGGCAATGGCCGTCCTCTGGGGGGGGGACCCTGTTCTTTGGAGGGGATAGTGTAAGTGCGGCTGTTGACCAAGCGGCGGTATTAAAGAAAGTTGTGGAAAGCGGTAAAACGGATGGATTAGATGCCGAAGAAAAGACGTGGTTTACTTCTTTCTTTGGGGGCACGACGTTACAGTCTGGAGAGAAAGCATTACAACCGGGAGAACGAGCGTTAAGCAGTGCGGATAAAGTGTTGAATGAATCGGAGAAGCAATGGGTCGAGTCCATGTCGGACAAGATTACGAATCCTGAGAATAAGACTATGGTCATAGGCGTGTCAAATACCCTGTATCAGACGACGGGCGTAGAAACTATTGTAGGTGCTGAAAACCAGTTTAGTAATTACTCGACGACTGTGGGATATCAGAATCAAGTGTTAGGTGATCATGCAGTTGCCTTTGGCAGAAGTAATAGTGTTTTCGGACAGTATGGCGTGGCTATGGGATACAGTAGTATCGCAGGACCTTATGAGAATAGACAAATACGATCTGATGCTATAGCTATAGGCATGAGGGCATATGCCAGCGGAATGGGGATTTCCTTAGGGGGATATTCTGTAGCTATGGGAACTATGGGCATTGCTCTTGGTTATGATGCACAAGCAGGGAAACCGGAGTTAAAAGAGTTGTGGACACTAGACCAGTTTAACGGATATGATAGTACTCCTGACTATAAGGATTTACAGACAAACTTCCCTAAACTATTTGGTGAATGGGTGGATGATGAAACTGCAAAAAAAATAGTAGAGCCTATTATCTTCGAACACTATAGGACATACTTAGAATCCATCGGTATTACTAATTTGGAGGATTTGCATCAAAAGGATGAGCAGAATATGCTGCTTCGCCGCCTTGGATGGCAGATGGCTATGACGGACAGCAATGTAAATTATCCAATCGCTATTGGTACACAGGCGCATGCATACAGTAACGGCGCCCTTGCTTTAGGAACCGGCTCAGAGGTACAGGGAGATTATGGTGCAGCTTTAGGATATAAGGCTACCGTAGCCAAGGAAATAAATAACGGTGTTGCCTTAGGTGCCTATTCCGCTGTTACAAAAGCCGATATGGATGAAGTAAATTCCTCTCTTAAAGATAAAGCACCGTTCTCCGGTATCACCCTTAGACAGAGTGGTAACTTAGGTAGCGATGGTAACGCAAATGGAGAATATCTAACCGGTGCTATTTCTATCGGCGGTCCTCGGTATGTACAAAAAAATGTACATGGGAACATGCAGGTGGTGCAAGAAGACAATTACGTTCGCCAAATTAAACATCTTGCCGATGGGACAGATCCGACGGATGCCGTCAACCTTCGTCAGTTGCAAGCGGCTGTGAAGGGCAGTGGCAATACGGATACTGGAGGTAATACCGGTGGGGATACCGGCAACAGTGCGCCTTCATTATCTCTTGAAGCAGGCGATAACATTACCATTACCGACAAAATAGGTGAATCAAATACGAAGGTCATATCTGCACCAGGTATTACGGACATAGAGAATCAAGTCACCGATCTTAACGGTCGTGTAGATAAAGTAGAAGACTCGATGAATACCATGAATCATCGCATCACTAAACTCGACCGCCGCGTAGACAAAGTCGGTGCCGGAGCAGCGGCATTGGCAGCGCTTCATCCACTTGACTTCGACCCGGACAATAAATGGGATATCGCCGGTGGCTATGGTCATTATGCCGGACAGTCAGCGATGGCTCTCGGTGCGTATTACCGCCCGAATGAAGATGTGATGTTCAGCATCGGTGGTGCCTTTGGCAATGGCGAAGATATGATCAACGCGGGTGTGAGTGTGAAAGTCGGTTCCGGTGAAAGCAAGACAACGACTTCGAAGACAGCCATGGCGAAGAAGATCAATGAATTGCAACAGGTAGTTACTACGCAGCATCAGCAGCTGGAAGAACAGAAAGCTGATATGGCAAAGCAAGATGCCAAGATAGCCGCGCAAGAAAATGAAATTAAAGAATTGAAAGCGATAATGCAACAAATATTAGCTAAGTAGCCGTCATCGATTAAAGTTTAATACGTGTGCTTAGAGGGTATCATAGCTACTAGGAGAGCAGGTCTTGCGAATGCTCTCTGCGTAGCTATGATACCCTCTTTTGCAGTATTAAGATAATCGATGGCGGGTATTAGCAAGTGGGGGAAGGGAATACCCACTGCGCAGTACTGCCGGATTCTCTTGTTATAACCGGTGGCGGGTATTAGCAAATGGGGAAAAGAGAAGAAGGAGATTCCTATCTCGACAGTCAGATTTGGCGAATGACATGTCTGCGATAGAAATCTCCCTTTTTCTTTTCATTGGTGCTACAATAAGCATAAACGGATAGTTTCTACTTTTAGAAAAAGTGAAAAATATATGAGTGTCAGCATTATGTGTGAACGGTAAGAGGAAAGTGTATGGTAAGGAGAGACGGCTATGAAATGTAAACGCTTAGGAAAGTATGCAACGTGGGTATGTCGTGCGGTGTTGGCAGGCAGTTTGTTGATGGCACCGGTGGTGACTGAAAATTTTGTGTCAGCGTCTAATGCATCGACAAGCGTAACGACGGCAGATGAAGCGGATGCGATCTTAAAAGAAGCAAAAGCCATCGTAGCACAGCCGGAAACATTTTATACATTGTATGTAGGTATGCCACATTCTGATTTTCGAGCAAATTTTTCTAACTTACCCGGTTGGCAACAAGTGCGTTACCATGATAATTACAAGGACCCATGGATAACGAAAAAAACTGCTAGCTGGGAGTATGAACGAATGCTCCCGATGGGAAATCGGTTGGTGAAGCAAAAACTTCGTATTTGGCAACTCTATAATGGACCTATATACAATGTAGGAGTGACTTTTGTTATACCGGATAAAGCAACAGCAGCCAAGATGTATAAAGAAATGTACACAGTGCTTAAGAATCGCTATCCTGCGTTTGAAACGGCTGTCCCCTATAGACTAACAACAAATCATCATTACACGCCTATTATGCAGGTAAGCCCTGGAGTATGGGTGCAATTATTGTTTTACAAATCTCTAGGGATACAAAAGGGACCAGCTAGCTATGAGGTATATTATATGCTCGACGGAGGTCAAGCGTACAACCTATACTAATTTTACTCATCCTCCCTAGCCGATGAAACAAGAGGGTTGTCCATGTCGTAGGTACGTCATTCGCAAGACCTGACTACCGAGACATGGACAACCCTCTTGCCATTTCACACGCTCTTCGCCAGACCGAGCTTTCGATGTTGATGTGTTGTTCTTCTTTTGTACGTCATTCGCAAGACCTGACTACCGAGGCATGGACACCCCTCTTGTTACTTTATATGTTCTTCTTTTTCTTTTCATGCTATAATAAAGCACATCATAAGCGGTTTTCCGCTGATTTAGAATGAATGATGTAGTACGTATAACAAATAGAGTGAATCGACACCGGGCGAGATTAACTGACACCGGATTAGAGTGAATCGACATTGCGTTAGTGTTAACCAATACCGGATCAAGGTTAACCGGCGCCGTGAATAGCATGTATCGACACCGGGAATAGAACCGGTTGCTACCCGAAATCCGATGGGCATTATGAACAGCGTTAACCGGTACGGTCGATGACGACGATAAAAGTGAGAGAGCTGCACAGCAGCAAGGAGGCAATATGAAATATACAAAGATGCACGGACTGGGTAACGATTTTATTTTCTTTACGGATCCGAACGGCGCGGATACGGATTATACGGAACTGGCTAAGCGCCTGTGCCATCGCCAGACGGGCATCGGCGGTGACGGCATTATCGTGGTGGTGCCGTCTAACGTGGCCGATACGCGGATGCGCATTATCAACGCCGACGGCAGTGAAGCGGAAATGTGCGGCAACGGCATTCGTTGCTTTGCGAAATATGTGTATGAACGGGGCATTGTGACAAAAGAAAAGTTTACCATTGAAACGCTGGCCGGTATTATGGAGCCGACGTTAACGGTGGAAGACGGCAAGGTGACTTTGGTTACGGTAAACATGGGCAAGCCTTCCTTTAACGCGGCGGATATTCCCATGGACATTAAGGCGGACAAGGTGCTCAACTATGATGTGGATGTAGACGGCGTGACATATAAAGTAAGCTCCGTGCTCATGGGAGTACCGCATACGGAAGTGTTCGTAGACGATGTGACGAAAGTGCCGCTGACTACGTTGGGGCCGAAGCTGGAACGGCATCCGCTGTTTCCGCGGGGAACGAATGTAAACTTTGTGGAAGTGGTAGACGACAGCCATATTAAGGTGCGCACTTGGGAACGAGGCGCCGGAGCTACGCTGGCGTGCGGTACCGGTTGCTGCGCTTCTGCGGTAATGGCGCACGAAAACGGCTTGACCGGTCGTGAAGTGGATGTGGCCGTGTATCTCGGCACCTTGCACATCAGCTACAGCGAAGACGGCACCGTATTTATGACGGGACCTGCAGCGGAAGTATTCGAAACGGAATTGGCATAACATAGGCAGTACGAACGTATCGGACGTGGCACAACATGTCGGCACGAGTGTGTCGGGATTGCATTAGGCAGGCACTCGTCGGAACTGGCATAACGCAGCGATACGCACGTATGGGATGAGGAAATTACTAGGGAGATATGTATGAAACTACAAGGGATTTCAGGAGCTCGCGGCATCGGCGCCGGCACGGTATATGTATATACGCAGGAAGAGATTTGCATTGATCGCACTCCCATTGAGGAAGCGGCGGTAGCGGGGGAATTACACAAACTGGACGACGCCATGCAGGCGACCATTGACCAGCTGACCGAGGTGAAAGCTAAGGCGGCGGCTACGATGGGTGATGCGGAGGCGGCTATCTTCGAAGCACACATTATGATTGCGCAGGACCCGTCGCTGTTGACATTGATTCGGCAGGCGGTGGAAAGCGAACACAAATCCGCAGCGGAAGCTACGGAAGGCGTAATTGAAAGCTTTGCGGCCATGTTCTCTGCTATGGACGATCCGTACATGCGCGAACGCGGTGCCGATATTCGTGACATCGGAGATCGTTTGCTTCGCAATCTGTTGGGCATGACACCGCGCGGCTTGGCACATTTGTCGGGACAGATTATTTTAGTGGCCGATGATTTGACTCCGTCCGATACAGCGTCCTTGGATGCTACCGTAGTGCAGGGCATTGTGACAGCCAGCGGTGGGCCTACCAGTCATGCGGCCATCATGGCGCGCACCTTGGCGATTCCCGCGGTTATGGGCGTTGGCGACAGCAGCGCACTTCGCACCGGCGAACAGGCGGTTGTTAACGGCACGGACGGCATTGTGCTGACGGAGCTTAGCGATGATGAATTTGCGCAGTACCAAGAAGAAGGCGCACGGTATCGTCGGGTACTGCAAACGATGAAAGAATCGGCGAACCTGCCGGCGAAGACGAAGGACAGTCGTGACGTGCTTCTCTTCGGCAATATCGGCAAAGCCGATGATGCGGCTAAGGCGCGGGAGCTGGGTGCTGAAGGGATCGGCCTGTTCCGAACGGAATTTTTATATATGGAGCGCGACGAATTACCGGACGAAGAGGTACAGTACGAAGCCTATAAGGCGTGCGCCGAAGCGATGGACGGACGCCCCGTCATCATTCGCACCATGGACATCGGCGGCGACAAAGAATTGAAATGCTTGGCCTTGCCGAAGGAAATGAATCCCTTCCTCGGGTATCGGGCCATCCGCATTTGCCTGTCCGAACCGGACATGTTTAAGACGCAATTGAAAGCATTACTCCGTGCCGGTGTGCATGGCCAGGTGCACATTATGTATCCCATGATTTCTTCTCTGGATGAAGTGCGCCGTGCCAATGCGCTGTTACAGGAAGCAAAGGACGAGCTTGCGGCGGCAGGCGTCGCTTTCAACGGGGACACACCGGTGGGCATCATGGTGGAAACTCCGGCAGCGGCGATGATTGCAGACATCTTGGCAAAGGAAGTTGACTTTTTCAGCATCGGTACCAATGATTTATGCCAATACACCTTGGCGGTGGATCGCATGAACGAGCGCATCGGGCAGCTGTATGAACCGCTTCACCCGGCAGTGCTACGGCTCATCAAACAAGTCATCGACGCATCGCATAAGGAAGGCAAGCTTACCGGCATGTGCGGAGAGATGGCCGGTGATCCGATGGCGACGATGATTTTATTGGGATTGGGTCTGGATGAATTCAGCATGAGCGCCACGGCCATTCCCATGATTAAGGCGGTGCTTCGGTCGGTGACCGTAGACGAGTGTCGCCACATGGCGGCGAAGGCATTGACCTTGGGAAGTGCCAAGGAAATTGCGGCATACGTAACGCGCATAATGACCGAAAAAGGCATTGAACTGTAAATTGGTCATTACGTAAGCGATACTTGTTTGGTATAATAGATAGAGAAAAATGTATGACTCCGTCATACATCAGCAAGTAATGCGCACGGCAGTAGAGGCTGTGCCGATGTGGATAGCGACGCTAGTGGGTAATAGCGTCGGGGAGCAGGAAGAGGAAGGTGTGCACAATGATTCAAGAACATGTAACCATTACGAACGAATCGGGACTACATGCCCGTCCGGCGACGCTGTTTACGCAGCTGGCCGCAAAATTTCAGTCGAAAATTACCTTGGCTAACGGTGCCAAACAGGCCGATGCCAAATCGATTTTGACCGTGTTAACCTTGGGTGCCACGAAGGGAACGGAATTGGTGATCACCGTTGACGGTGCGGATGAAGCCGAAGCCATGGCGGCGGTTAAAGAATTTTTGACAACGCATAAAGATTAATACAAATAAACAAGCTCATACCTTATTCGAAGCCAGAGCTAGCGCATGGCGTTCTTCATAAGGTATGAGCTTGTTTTCTTACTAGCGCAAAGAGGGAAGGAGAGGTAGCGTATGATGTCATTAGTAGAAATAATTGCTGATTGTTTTATGTTAGCATCGTATGTAGCATTGCCCGTGTATGTACTTTATCTTGCGTTTCGTCTTTGGAAGCACCATTCGTTACGGCGGAGCGATATACTAATAGGTAGTATCGTGACTGTGTGTACTATATTTGTGCGCTATGAAATGGAAGAGCCTATAGAACCGCTGCCCAATAGTATTCCGGTGGAGCAGGTGGCTTCGTTACCGGAGAAGGAAATCGTTCGTGTAATACTAACGCAGGAATTAGAGTATTACAAAAGTAAGCGTCTTTTGACAAGTAAGAAAATATTTGATTACCGCATTCATGATATAAACTATCCTTTTGGAAAGGCTGAACTGGCGAAAGAATATCCCGGGCGTTATGACGTATCCCTATCCGTAAAGACCTTTGAATTCGGATGGATACCGGGGAGCGGAACAAGGGATGGGCTTTGGATTCGAAAAGGGATAAGTTATGGTCTGAAAAAAAGTGGAGACCGCTACCTATTGGAACAAGTAGGATCTCCTTGATATATAAAAAGTTGTATTCCGTAATGTACGCCATGCGTCAGCCCTGGCTTCTCTCCTCTGCGAAGGAATACAAAATAGCCGCCGTATTCTGTAATAAAGTGTCATGCGTTAGCCGAAGACCTTTAGTGCAGAATACGGCGGCGTATTCTTTTATTTCTTTAAACCTACATCTTCATAGAATGCGCTGTCCGCTTCTCTGGAGGTAATCATCCCTTGCGCGGCCATCAGTGTGAGAACGGTGCGCTGCCGTTCCTTGGCGGCGGTAAAGTTTTCTTTCGGATTATAATAAGACGGTGCCTGCGGCAGACCGGCCAGCATTGCTGCCTGTGCTAAAGAAAGTTTGTCCGGCGTGGTGCCGAAGTAACCGGCGGCAGCTGCTTCCAGTCCGTAATAATTATTGCCGTAATAAATGGAATTAAGATACATGGTGAGGATTTGATCCTTCGTGTAATAATACTCCATCAAATACGCCAGCAACACTTCCTCTATCTTGCGCGACATAATGCGCTTGGAAGAGAGAAAGAGATTTTTGACGAGCTGCTGCGTAATGGTGCTGCCTCCTTCCACGGTGTGACCGGCGACCATGTTGATATAAAATGCGCGGGAAATGCCAAAAATGTCGATGGCACCGTGATCGTAAAAGCGTTTATCCTCCGTTGCTACTAAGGCCCCTTTCATAATAGGGGCGATTTCATCGGCTTTTACGCGGCGGTCCGCCGGGACGCGAGCATTCAAGGCTGTGCGCACGGCCTCTTTGAACGCAAAGAGACGGCGAATACGCTCGGTTCTGGTCAAGCTGTCTTCCGAGGTTTCAATATGTTGTTCCAATCGTGTCTGTGGGGTACGCTGCGTAGTCTTGTCCGCTTCCGGTTCATAACCGGCAAACCAATACAGGCCGGCAGCCAAGGCGGCAAGTACCACTAAAATTTTCAGTAATAGTTTCATGCATCTATCATACCACAGGGAGACAAACTAGGATATAGCAATTACCTCTCTCGAGCGGGAAAGAACTTGATACACGGAAGAAATTAATGGGAAAGAAATCCATGCGAAAGAAATTATGCGGTAGGCAAGAGATGCCATAGTGTCGGCAGAAGACAGGTCGGAGAAATATTGGGAACCAATCCCGTACAGGTAAGAAAAGTCAGAGTATCGGCAGAAGGCAATACCGGGATGCAAACCTATGCGATATTTGCAACATGAAAGATAGTGTCTTGTCATTTGTGGACTGACCCAGTACAATAAAACTATAGAAATATATAGATATATGAGTGTCACAATACGACGAATAACATATCGTCTATGCGTGAATATATAGGAGGATTTTTTATGGCAGCAGGTAAAATCGTAAGTGTATCGTATTGGCCGGCTCCGTTGGCATATTTTGAGGACCTACCGAAATCGAAGGCTACGTATAAAGAGCTTACTGCCGCTATGAAGGAAGCTGCCATACATATTAGGGACAGCCATCCGCAAACCATCGTTATCCTAAGTCGGTATCGCTACACCTTGCGCGATGCTATCGGGTACAGTCCGCAGCCGCGATTGCGCGGCGCCTTGCAGCCATCCGGCGGAGCGCCGATTACCTTGGGTATGGAAACGGACGATTTTTTTAATCATGTCATGCTGCGCTTGGGAGAACGCATGGGCATTCCGTTGGTCAGCATTTTGGATCATATGCCGACGATTTCCACGGATGATTACTTCCTTCATCATACGGCAGCAATTCCTCTCCATTTCTTAGGTGAAGAAGGTCTGGGCAATAAGCAAATCGTGCGCCTTACCATGGGTCGGCTCAGCTATGAAGAATTATACACCTTCGGTCGTTTGATGCAGATGGCGGCGCAGCAATCGGGACGGCGCATTGCCGTAGTAGGCAGTGCCAATTTATTGCCGGCACGCTTGGTCAATCAAGAGGATGTAAGCGTAGATAAAAATATTGCCCTTATGAATGCGTTGGCCGATTGTCGTCCGCAGGCATTGCATGAGCTGGGCTATCCCGTCGAGGATGAATATGCATTCAGAACTGCCGCCTTTGTCTTGGGCGCGGTAAGCGGTCTCAAGGCAGCGGTACAAACGCATCATTACAGCACTATATCGGGACAGAGCTACGGTCTTGTACAATATGCGATTCCGTAGTGCGCCGTACACAGCATACAGGTATTGAAAAAAATACCTGTATTTTTTTACAAAAAAGATTGCATTATTATACAACGCTGTGTATAATAAACTACGAAATAAGAAATCACCATCCCCGAGCGAACACGGGATGACAGACAGTAGAGAAAAGATAAGCAGAGGTGTTACACATGAGTAAGGTAAACAAAGGTGAAGTCAATAAAGTCGTATTAGCGTATTCCGGCGGATTGGACACATCCGTTATTATTCCTTGGTTAAAAGAAAACTATGGTTGCGAAGTCGTGGCCGTATGCTGCAACTTGGGACAGCCGGAAGACTATGCAGCGGTGGAAAAGAAAGCCATCGCTTCCGGTGCGGTGAAGGCGTACATCGTTGATTGCCGCGAAGAATTCGTCAGCGATTACATTTGGCCCACCGTAAAAGCCGGTGCCGTATACGAAGGAAAATATTTATTGGGCACCTCCTTTGCTCGTCCGCTTATTGCAAAAAAATTAGTGGAAATCGCTAAGGCCGAAGGAGCCGATGCGATTGCCCACGGTGCGACCGGTAAAGGCAATGACCAGGTACGTTTCGAATTATCCATCAAAGCCTTGTCGCCGAATACAAAGATCATTGCGCCATGGCGTGAATGGGAACTGAAATCCCGTGAAGATTGCATGGCCTATGCGGCTAAGCACAACATTCCCGTAGTGGCGACTAAAAAGCATCCGTACAGCATGGACCAGAACGTATGGCACTTATCCCATGAAGGCGGCGATTTGGAAGATCCGGCAAACGCACCGAAAAGCGATGTATACTTGGTAAGCAAATCTCCGGAAGAAGCGCCGGACGTACCGACGACGGTAGAGATTACGTTCACCGAAGGGGTGCCGACAGCAGTGAACGGCAAGACCGGCACGCCGCTGGAATTGCTTAACACCTTAAATGAAATCGGTGCCGCCAACGGTATCGGTATTGTAGATATTGTAGAAAATCGGTTGGTAGGCATGAAGTCCCGTGGGGTATATGAAAATCCGGGCGGAGCCATCATCATGTATGCCCATCGTGAAATGGAATACCTGTGCCTCGACAGAGCCACCTTCCACTATAAAGAATTGGTGGCTAACAAATACGCGGAACTCGTGTACGACGGCATGTGGTTTGCACCGCTTATGACAGCACTGCAGGCGTTCGTGGATGCCACGCAGAAAACGGTAACCGGTACGGTCACCTTGAAGCTCTATAAAGGCAACATCATCAGCGCCGGAGCAACGTCGCCGTACTCCTTGTACAATCAGGAATTCGTTACCTTCGAAGAAGACGATGTATACGATCAGGCCGATGCGGAAGGGTTCATCAACCTCTTCGGCTTGCCGCTGACGATTAATGCGTTGATGAAAGAAAAGGCAGGTTTATAATGGCAAAATTATGGGGTGGCCGGTTTACGAAGGGCACCGATAAAGCGGTGGAGGACTTTACGTCCTCCATTGGCTTTGATGCGCGGATGTATGCGGAGGACATTGCCGGCAGTAAGGCACATGCTACGATGCTGGCCAAGCAGGGCATTATTTCCGAAGCGGATGCAAAGGCTATCGTAGACGGGCTGACAGAAATAGAACAGGCTATTGAAGCCGGTACATTTGAGTTTTCCGTAGCTCTCGAAGACATTCATATGAATATTGAAAAGCGTCTTACCGATGCTATCGGCGAAGCCGGCGGACGCCTTCACACCGGACGGAGCCGTAACGATCAATGCGCCGTGGATCTTCACATGTATGTGCGCAAGGCCGTGGTGCATATCGGTGAACTGATTACGGATTTGCGCAAAGCCATTTTGGAAGTGGCCGAAGCGAACAAGGATGTGATCATGCCGGGGTATACACATTTGCAGCGGGCGCAGCCGGTGCTTTTCAGCCATCACCTGATGGCGTACTTTTCCATGTTGGGTCGCGATGCGAAGCGGTTGGCGCTGATTTACGATTACGCGGACACCATGCCGCTTGGCGCCGGGGCGTTGGCAGGGACGACGTACCCCATTGATCAAAGCTATACGCAGGAGCTGTTGCACTTCGGAAAGATATACGAAAACAGCATGGATGCCGTCAGCGATCGCGATTATGTGTTGGAGTTTCTTCATCTGGCGTCCATGGTTATGATGCACCTTAGCCGGTTAAGCGAAGAATTAATTCTTTGGTCCAGTACGGAGTTTGGCTTCATCGAATTGGACGATGCCCATTGCACGGGGTCGAGCATTATGCCGCAGAAGAAAAATCCTGACGTGTGTGAATTGGTGCGCGGTAAGACCGGTCGGATTTACGGTCACCTGCTGGGACTGTTGACGACGATGAAAGGCTTGCCCCTTACCTATAACAAGGATATGCAGGAAGATAAGGAAGGCATCTTTGATGCGGAGGATACCCTTCACTTTGCCTTGTCCATTAACGCCGCTATGCTGCGGGCGATGAAAGTAAACGGTGCGCGGATGCGGGCTGTGCTGCAAGATGATTTTTCCAATGCCACCGACATGGCGGATTATTTGGCGAAGAAAGGCGTGCCCTTCCGTGAAGCCCATGCCATTGTAGGTGCGGCGGTGCAGCACTGCATTGAAAAGGGTTGTGTGCTGGCAGATTTGTCGGTAGATGATTTCAAAGCGATTTCACCTATCTTTGAAGACGATATTTTAGAAGCCATTACCATCGAAGCCTGCGTGGCGGGGCGCAGCAATTACAGCGGCACCGCACCGGCGAATGTGATGCGGCAGATCGAAAACGGGAAGAAAGCGGTACGTGCCGAGGAAGCGCAGCTTGCTTCCTGGGCGAGAGAGATACAATTATAAATAGAATGGTTTTGTGAAGAGTCGCATAGTTTGCTAGGAAGTCAGGTCTGACGAATTCCTTCTACGCAAACTATGCGACTCTTCTTGCATTCTACAGTACTTGTACACTCTCGGTAGGGAGCAATGCGTGGCAGAGGGGAGGGTCTGACGAATTCCTTCTACGCAAACTATGTAACTCTTCTTGCATTCTACAGTACTTGTACACTCTCGGTAGGGAGCAATGCGTGACGGAGGAGAGAGGGTCTGACGAATTCCTTCTACGCAAACTATGCGACTCTTCTTGCATTCTATGATACTTGTAAACTCTCGGCAGGGAGCAATGCGTGGCGGAGGGAGAGGTCTTACGAATTCCTTCTACGCAAACTATGCGGCTCTTTTTGCATTCTACAGTAATTGTACACTCTCGGCAGGGAGCAATGCGTGGCGGAGGGGAGGGTCTGACGAATTCCTTCTACGCAAACTATGCGACTCTTCTTGCATTCTATG
>Cam_p2__coassemble_953_pt1 | contig 39860 bp, 32 predicted proteins | sample Cam_p2__metabat2_low_PE_032 | metagenome-assembled genome bin Cam_p2 | reverse complement strand
TATATTATCACTTTTTATTTCTTCATTTTATATTCATTTAAGTAATAGCAAAGCCTTGTCAAGTTATTTACAATTCTTCAAGAGCTGTAAATTCGCTTAGGACAAGGCTTTTCAATCTATTATTCATTTGAAGTGATAATTCATTGGATCAAAATCATATTCCAACTCCCCATAAACGACGGCAACCAAACTTAACGATTCGCAGAATTATATCCACCTATGGATGTCCACGATAGATACATCTCACTATACATATAAGGTTGGTGATTTATGACAGAACCCTATTCATCGATTTCAACCATTTTATTTGTCCGATTTCATCATCGGTTGCATTCGTTCTATAACTGTCATGGATGGTTTCTCCACTGCTTTCAAGGCATCCTTCATCAGCGTTTTCTGTACGCTGATACCATCTTCTTTAGTAACCAATTTTCGATAAGAACCATCGGCACGCATGACATGCGCCTTCGTGTTATCCGCCAGGTATAAATCCAAAATACGACGTATGCGATCCTTATGACGTTTTTCCTCGATAGGTATCATTAGTTCCACACGATCGTTCAAATTACGTGGCATCCAATCAGCACTTGACAAAAATGTGCTGTCTTTACCACCATGGCGGAAGTAAAATAATCGGTGGTGCTCCAAAAAACGTCCCACAACAGATCGCACCCGAATATTTTCGCTGACTCCGGGGATTCCTGGACGCAATGTACAGATACCTCGTACAATCAAATCAATAGTAACACCCTTTGAAGAAGCTTCATACAACTTAGCAATTACTTTTTTATCCAGTAACGAATTCATTTTTGCAATGATATACGCTTCCTCGCCGCGTTCCGCCCAAGCAATTTCTTCATCAATATTTGCCATAATTTTTTCACGAAGATTTAATGGCGCCACAATAAATTTATTCCAAATCGGCGGATCCGAATAGCCGGAAATTAAATTAAAGAAAGCCGACGCATCTTCGCCGTATTCATCATTACAGGTGAAAATCCCACAGTCCGTATACATACGCGCTGTTTTCCCATTATAGTTCCCTGTTGCCAAATGCACATAACGACGAATAACATCATCTTCACGACGTACGACCATAGTAATTTTCGAATGTGTTTTAAGACCCTTCAAGCCATAGATTACATGGCACCCTGCCTTTTCCAAACGCCGTGCCATTAATATATTATTGGCTTCATCAAACCGAGCCTTAACCTCCATAAGAACCGTTACCTGTTTGCCATTATCCGCCGCCTTAACCAACGAAGAAATAATCGGCGAATCACCGCTAACGCGGTACAATGTTTGCTTAATGGCCAACACATCCGGATCGTTAGCCGCTTGTGCCACAAAGTCTTCTACTACCCTAAACGTTTCAAAAGGATGATGAACGAAGATATCCCCCTGACGAATTACTGAAAAAATGCGTTCTCCCTCATGCCCTACCAGTTCGGCCGGTTCGCACGATTCAAAAGGCTTATAACGTAAATGCTCATAGCCCGGCATATCGCAAAACCCAAAATACATGCATAAATCTAAATGGCCGCCTACTTCATATACATCGCCCGGTTGTAAACGAAGACTGTTCAAAATGAATTGCAATAAGTCTTTATTTCCTTCCCCCATAACTTCCAAGCGAACAGCTTCCCCCCGTCGACGACGTCGCAGGGACTCTTCCATTTCCCGCAAAAGGTCCTTTGCTTCCTCTTCATCAATTTCCAAATCCGCATCACGAGTCACTCGAAATGTCATGGAGTTGACAATTTCGTGTCCCATAAAAAATGCATCGGCATAATAGGTAATGATATCTTCCAAATACATAAACTGACGTTTATTTTTATCTACTGACGGAAGCTCTACAATTCGATTCAATACGGAAGGTATCGGCAAGATAGCAATTTTTTCATTTGCTGTGCTATTTTTATGTCCCTCACGATGTCGAATCGTAACTACTGTATTCATCGTCTTGTTTGCCAAGAACGGAAACGGGTGACCCGAATCAACAGCCAGCGGAGTTACTACAGGATATACCTCTCGTTCAAAATACGTTCGCAGCCATGCCTGCTGTTTCTCCGTTAAGTCCTGAGGCGTAACAAAATATAAGCCTTCCTTTTCCAAGGCATTCAACACATTGCGCAAATAGGTATATTGTACGCGCACTAGGCGCTTAGCCGATTCATCAATTGCCTTGAGTTGTGCTTTCGCATCCATATGAGCCGCATCGTAACGAACAATGCCATTAGCCTCCTGATGTCTCAATCCGGCTACGCGAATCATAAAAAATTCATCCAGGTTAGAACTGGTAATAGCAATGAAGCGTAATTTTTCCATAAGTGGATTTGATTTGTCGATGGCTTCCTGCAATACCCGCTGATTAAACTTCAACCAGGATAATTCACGATTAAAATAATATTTCGAATTGGTAAACATCCCTTATCTGCCTCCAATCTTAAGCTTGATAGATAAGCCGAACACTTCGCTGAAATAGTCGGCTTCTCGGGCAAAGGTCCATTTTTCCAGAGATACATCCTCTTGTGCTACGGCTTCTACCACGATGTTGCTATCACGGCGATGTAATGAAATACGTTCAATCTTATGCTTATGACTAGCATCCAATGCCCGTGCCATACGTAAAATAGCCACTAATTTTGTGACACAAATTTTTTGCAATTCTCTAAGGCGCCTAAAATTATCATCGTCATCACCGGGCGTTCCCTTATATTGATAATACACAACATTGGCCACAATTTCCTTTTCTCGATCGGAAAGTCCGAAAATATCCGTTCCCATTACGATGTGATAACCGTGTTCACTGTGATTGCGCAGACTTACATACTTACCTACTTCCGAAAGAATGGCTGCTATACGTAATAAAAATGCCATACGCGTTGTAATTCCATGATCCTGTAAGGCATCACAAATCTGCAGCCCAAACCGTTCTGCTTCCCGAGCATGCGTCTCATCCACATGATATCGTTGTGCTACCGATCGTGCCAGTTGTACATTTTGTTCACGCAGCATATATAAAAACGGATGATTTTCTACTTCCGCTCCATAGTACAAAGTAACTCCGTTAACAAAACCGGATGAACTGATAAGTAACGTTTGAGCGTGAACCATTTTTAATATTTCATGATACAGAACCAATGTAGGCATCAAAATATTAGCGCGGTGTTCCGGTAAGCCGAAACGATTCATCAGTTTTGTAGAGGTAACACCGTGAAAGGAATCCACAAATTGATTGAATTGTTGTGGCAACATAGCTACCGTTCCCCTTGCTCCCGAAGACTCAACCCCCATTAAGCGCGCAATTTGTTTTGCTTCGTCCCCGGACAAAATAACATATTTTACATTAAAACGACTTACTTCATCACGCACCGGCGATAACATGCTATAAAGGTATTCGCCTACCGCATCAGGAAACGATAACGACGATCTTTGGTTCCGATTAAACGATTCCATAACACGCAAGGTACCGATATGTACATTTTCTTGGAAGAGCATAGCACCGCCTTGCCATACAGTGATGCCTACACCACCCGAAGTGATATCCAAAAACAAAGCCGCATCCTTTGTATCGGTAAACCCTTCCTTTGTCATATGATAGTACAGTCCAAAGTATTTATAATAAATTTCTTTCGGCATATCCACAACTTCAACGGTAAATCCGGTTTGGATAAAAATCTGATCCAGAATACTTCTTCTATTATCTGCTTCTCGAACAATCGCCGTGCCATACACCTTATACTCCGTTACGCCGTACTCCTTCATCAACCGTTTATATCCCTTCAACACACGACAAATTTCTTCAATCGTGTCAAAGGAAAGGCGATGATTCTGAAACAGTTCTTCCCCGAACGTAACATCACGACTGGCATATTCGATTATTTTTACTTGGTCTAACGTTGTGTATTCAACGATAGTCATACTCATACTACTTGCTCCCAGATGTAAAATTCCGTAAAGCAAGGGCTTTTGTAAGGCCATATCGTTACCTCCTTACAAGGCTTCGCACCATTTAACATGTAATGTTCTCTTGTATTCTTTCTTAAATTGCTTCAACAATTTATTAACTGCCACTTCCGCAATCGATGTATTTACACCATGCTTAGTCCATACAGTCAACTCTACCGCGTCGTCCTTGATGACTGTCGATACAGACACGGTAGCCTGTTCATGGCTTTCATCAATGGCCTCCGCCAGCGCCAACATCATAGATATACGATGTACCACACCTTTATCATCATCACTGAGCAGACGACCATAAGGACTGCTCTTCATATATTTGCTATTAGCTCCGTGAGAATCGGCGGCCATAAAAGAGCACATTGCTTGCTCGTAATGGGAGATTCCATACAAATTACTGTTGACAATCATATACGCACTATGCCGCGCATGGCTATAATAATTAATTCGTTTACCGATATCATGCAGTAGCGCAGCTACCCGGAGCAGTTCGCGCATTCGATCATCACCGCCGTGCAAACTTTGCCACTGCTCGTAGAGCATATCCGTTAAACGTGCAATGTATTTCGCGTGAATCAAATCGTTTTGCGGCATTCCCAACAATACATTTTCTGCCGAATGAAGCAAAATATTATCAATGATACCGTCAGGATTCATGTAATTCTCGCCGTAATATCGATAAAACAAACCTTCACGTAAACCACATCCGCTGACACGCATAGCTGATGCTTTGGTGTAATCCATCAATTCCATGATTAATGCCGTACCGGCAATAATAATGTCGGCCCGTTCCTGTGATAATCCTGAAATCTTGCGCCGCTGTGCCAATGTTTTATTACATACTTGACGATAAATAGCCTCCAACCGCTCTCTCGTCAATTCGTAATTATGAAGTTTGGCTATAGGATATTCATGAGCACGCTGGTCCATCTTTGCTAGGTTACGTGCCGTACCGCCGATACCTACCAAAGGTAATCCCACTCCGGCTAGCCACTCTTCATCCGACAACAGCTCCTGAATATATGCTTGCATGCGCAGCCGCTCTTCACCGGACATCTCTTTATCACTTTGAAATTTACCGGTTAATGTTAGTGCCCCCATGGGAAGACTAACCGATCGCAAAGCCTGTCTATCTCGTACCAATGTCACTTCCACGCTGGCACCGCCCAAGTCAAACAACACAAAATCTCGTAAACCGATTGTGTTAATGACACCGAGGAACCCAAGATGCGCTTCCTCCTCACCGCTGATACAAACCAAATCGATCCCGGTTTCTTCTTTTACCCGATTGATAAATTCACCGCCGTTATGCGCTAACCGTACCGCTGCCGTCGCAACCGCGTAAATTTCATGACTGTCCATCGCCTCTGCCATATGAGAAAAGGCTTTCATACTACTCAACGCACGTTGAATCGCCTCTTCCGTAAGACGGTTATGTGTCCACATATTCTCGCTTAAGCGGATACTCTCCTTCTGTTGATAAATCAACTGATAACTACCGTTATCTGCAATTTCCATAATTACAAATCGTACGGAGTTAGAACCCAAATCTATAAATGAAACTCGCTTCATCGCATCCCCCTATAATAATTCACTGCTCGATACTAGTTGCATTACCTATGGTAAGTAAAATCTACCGTATTGCAGTAGACGATCTACTTCAATCTTACCCAATGCAGACATTCTTTTCAAGTCTAACCACAAAAAAGCGTCGCCTTCAATAGGATTTTCCCATCAAAAGCGACGCTTTCCCTTATAAGTTTATCATTCGCAAAATTGTCAGTAATCAACATTAACGAATCAGTGAAATCATCTACTGAATGCCAAAGAGACGTTTACCGTTTTCCAACGCAATTTCAGCCAGTTCATCTGCTGTTATTCCTTTCAATCGCGCAATCTCTTCTGCTACAAATTGTGTCTTTGTCGGATCGTTGCGGCGACCGCGAAACGGTGGCGGCGTCAAGTATGGCGAATCTGTTTCAATCAAAATCCGGTCCAACGGCACTTGCTGTGCTACTTCTTTTAATCGTGTGGACTTCGGAAATACTACCGGTCCTGCAAACGAAATATAATATCCCAGCTTCATACACTCTTTAGCCATTTCCCAACTACCGGAATAGCAATGGAAAATACCGAAATTTCCTTTGCCATACGTACGCAGTGTATCAAGAATATCACCGTGTGCATCACGATCGTGAATAATGATAGGTAAATCGACTTCACGAGCCAGCGCTAACTGACGCTTAAACTCTTTCATTTGTGTTTCACGATCAGAGAAATCATAGTAATAATCTAATCCGATTTCACCAATGGCCTTTACCTTATCATGATGTAATGCCATATCTTTAAAATATTCGTAATCTTCTTCGGTAACATCCTTCGATTCATGAGGATGTACACCCACCGCTGCATAAATTTGTTCATACTGATCTGCCAAGGCGATGGCTGACTCTGCCGTAGCCCTATCCACAGCAGGGCACATAATATATTCTACCCCTGCCGCAAAACAAGCGTCCAACATTTCGGTACGATCATTATCAAAGCGCTCCTCATTAACATGCGCATGAGTATCGAATAAACGCATATTATTTCACCAGACTTCCTGCCGGCAAGGAATCAATGTTTGTTACTTCCAAATTATCCGCAAAATCTGATGCGGACAAAATCATACCATACGACTCAATGCCCATCAATTTTTTCGGTGCCAGGTTAGCCAAATAAATTACCTTTTTACCAATCAACTGTTCCGGTTCATAATATTGCGAAATGCCGCTTACTACCGTACGTTCTTCGACACCTACGTCTAACGTGAATTTTAACAACTTCTTAGATTTTTTCACCTTTTCACAGGTCAACACTGTAGCTACACGTAAATCAAGTTTAGCGAAATCATCATATTCAATGTTTTCTTTAATCGGTGGAATATTCTGAGTTTCCTCTTCCTGTGCCGGTTCTTCAACCGGTGTTGCTTCTACCATTTCAGGCATATCAAAACGAGGGTAAATCGGTTGTCCCTTCTGTACCTTAGTACCGCTGGCCAATCCGCCCCAAGCGCGTACATCATCAAGTGATGCTGTCTCAAATCCGGAAAGACCAAGCTGTTCCCAAATTTTCGGTGCGCCTGTCGGAATTACCGGGTCTACCAATACAGCGATAATGCGCAATGCTTCGGCCAAGTGATACATAACCGTTTGCAGACGTTCTGCATCTCCTTCGTTAGCACCCTTCGCCAATACCCACGGCATAGTTTCATCAATATACTTATTCGTACGACCGATAAATGCCCATACCGCCTTCAATGCTCGGTTCAATTCATAGCTTTCCATGCATTGTTCATAGGTAGACACCGTTTCTTCTGCCATTTCTTTTAAGGAGATATCAAATTCACTAACCGACGGCATAGCCGTAATCACGCCACCATGATACTTTTCAATCATAGCCACCGTACGATTTAATAGATTACCTAAATCATTAGCTAAATCAGAGTTGACACGCTGTACAAAATTCGGCAATGTAAAGTTACCATCATGTCCCAACTGAATTTCACTGAGCAAATAATAGCGCAGTGCATCCGAACCATACGTATCGATAAGTGGAATTGGATCGATTACATTCCCTAAGGATTTACTCATCTTGGTACCATCAACAATAAGCCAGCCATGACCATATACCTTTTTAGGCAACGGCAACTCCAGACTCATAAGCATAATCGGCCAAATAATAGAATGGAATCGAACAATTTCCTTACCAACCAAGTGTAAATCAGCCGGCCAGAACCGTTCGTACAAATCACTGGTAGGATCATCCGGTGCCAGCGCACTGATATAGTTGACCAATGCATCGAACCATACATAAACTACATGCTTCGGATCAAAGGGCACCTTAATCCCCCAATCAAAACTAGTGCGGGATACGCATAGGTCTTCCAGACCCTGCTTTACAAATTGAATCATTTCATTGCGGCGCGATTCCGGCTGAATGAAGTCCGGATTGTCCTCGATAAATTTCAGCCAACGATCGGCGTATTTGTTCATCTTAAAGAAATAACTTTCTTCTTGAATGCGTTCTACAGGGCGACCGCAATCCGGGCAGGTATGATTTTCTCCCAGCTTTTGTTCTGTCCAAAAGGTTTCGCACGGTGTGCAATACCAACCTTCATAAGTAGATTTATAAATATCTCCCTTATCGTAGGCCTTTTGGAATAGCTCCTGCACCACTTTTTCATGACGAGGTTCCGTCGTCCGGATGAAGTCGTCATTGGAGATATTCATTTTCTTCCACAAATTTTGGAAGCCTTTAACAATATCAGTGGTATATTCCAAAGGAGTAATTCCCATAGCTTCGGCAATACGCTGAATTTTTTGACCGTGTTCATCGGACCCAGTCAAAAAGCGTACGTCAAATCCGGCACGGCGTTTATATCGAGCAATTGTATCAGCAATAGCTGTGCAATAAGTATGCCCAATATGCAGCTTCGCACTGGGATAATATATCGGTGTCGTAATATAAAACGTTTTTTTCTTCTCTGTCATTCTTGTTCCTCCTCGGCTTGGCTACGAACCTCACTAGTAGTTTGATTCGCTCGTTCAACGGCATTGTATACCTCACGGCGAGATACACCGCGCCGCTTCGCCACTTCGCGTATAGCTTCTTTTTTGGCGATACCCTTTGCCATCAGTTCTTCAACCTCTTCCTCGTAGGATAGGTCATTTATATTAGTATACCCCTCAGCGTTATCTTCATCAAGTCGCGTTTTAACGCCGCCAATGATAATAACAAACTCACCTTTCAAGGTTAAACTCTCCTCATCGGCTACAACAGATGCAAGATCGGTATACGTAAATTCCTCGAAACGTTTGGTTAGCTCGCGGGCAATAGCAACCGGGCGATTTCCCAACACCATCTTCATATCACTTAATACTTCACGAAGTCGGTGTGGTGCTTCATAGAAAATCAGTGTTTCTTCATAGGCGCCGACGCGCGTTAATACCTCGAGGCGATGTCGTCCCTTTTTCGGTAAGAAACCGATAAAGCAGAATCCCGTCGTATCCTGACCGGAAGCAATAAGTGCCGTCAGTCCTGCATTGGCCCCCGGCAAAGGAACAACCTGAATTCCTAATTCCAGTGCCCGCCGTGCAATATCCGCACCGGGATCAGAGATTGCCGGCATGCCCGCATCACTGATGACCGCTATAGATTTACCCTCTTGCAGCATCGTCAACAGCTGCGTTCCTTTTTCCGCCTTATTATGCTCATGATAGGATATCATCGGTGTATGAATATCAAAATGAGATAATAAAATACCACTGTGTCTTGTATCTTCGGCAGCAATATAATCTACCTCTGCCAACGTTCTAACGGCGCGGTACGTCATATCCTCCATGTTACCGATGGGTGTTGGCACAAGATACAGTATGCCAGTCTTTTCCTCCATACCAGCTCATTACCTCCTCACTATACACGCCAGACGTTTCATATACGTATAAAGGAGGCTCAACTTCCATACCGGCCGCAGCCCCCTTACGACCTTCCACCACAACCAACTTTGCCGGACGCCCTACTAAACTATGTATCATTCGCAATCGTTTCGGTGTAAGCCTATATCGCTCCATACCGACGAGTAGCTCCGCCAATCGTTCCGCCCTATAAATCAACCACACATGTCCATGAAACTTGACCAGACGGTAGGCCGATTCCAAAACCTCATCCAAAGCCGTCACCGTTTCATGACGAGCCACAGCCCGTCCAAGTCCGGTTGCTACGCGCCCACTGCCTACAGAAAAATACGGCGGATTCACAATGACACCGTCAAAGGCTTCCGCCGCTAGTAGCGTACGATCGCGATAATCTCCTTCCACTACGGTAATACGATGCTCGCGTTCATTCATCTTCACATTCCGCCTGGCCAGATCAGCCATAACCGGATTTATTTCTACCGCAGTAACCGTACCGGCCCCCCTTGATGTCAACAGCAAGGGGATAGCTGCCGTTCCTGTCCCTAAATCAATATACTTTCGTTTGCTATGCACGGTAGCAAAATAAGTAAGAATAACCGTATCTAACGAAAAACAAAATTCATCGGGTCGTTGCCAAATTTTCAAATCGTCGATTAAAAGATCCACTAACTGTTCTTTCACATGCTCAGTCATCCGGCAAAGCTACCTCCGACCACGGCAAATCAACGGTACGGCCTCCATCAAATTGTACCTTGACCATTTTCTTGTTACGATTAATACGAACAACTTTTCCAAGCCCTTCATCGGTAACTACTTCTTTACCCACACCGGGTGGTTCTGTAATAACCGGCGCCTGTTTTGTTTTTTCCGTATATAAATCGCCACCCTTGGCGTACAAATCGTTTTCATAATTTAAGCAGCACATCAAACGGCCGCAAACGCCGGAAATTTTAGTTGGATTTAAGCTTAAATTCTGATCCTTAGCCATTCGGATTGACACGGGTGTGAAGTCTCCCAAAAACGTGGAACAACACAGAGGTCGTCCACAGGCTCCGATACTGTTAATAATTTTTGCTTCATCACGCACACCGACCTGACGCAATTCAATACGCGTACGGAATACAGTGGCTAAGTCCTTAACTAACTCGCGGAAATCGATACGACCGTCGGCAGTAAAGAAGAAAATAATTTTGCTCATGTCAAATGTATACTCTACATTGATAAGTTTCATGGGCAAGCCTCGATGTGCAATTTTTTCCAAACCAATATCGAAGGCTTTCTTCTCACGCTGTTTATTTTTTTCTACCTGCTTATAATCTTTAGCCGTCGCTTTGCGAATAACACTTTTCAGCGGCTGTACCACAGAATCATCGTCTACTTGCCGCGGCGCAATAACAACATCACCGAATTCAACACCGCGCGCCGTCTCGACAATAACGCCGTCGCCCAATGCCAAATTGGCACCACCGGGAGAAAAATAGTAAATCTTCCCGGCTTTTTTAAACCGAATACCTACAATGGTAATCACCGTATATCCTCCTTCACCGCTCGGCGCAGAGCAATAATGACTCCGTCTACCACCAAGGCGGCTTTCACATATAATCGTAACGCATCATCCGCATCCAACAGCTCTCGCTGCAGTACTACCAATGATCGCGTGCTCCATCCGTGTAACATACGCAACAGTCGTTCCTCATATAAGGGACACTGCAACAAACTATGGGCACCACCGGCACGGAGTACCATCATATCGCGTCCCAAAACGCGCATCCAGCGAAACACCTCTCGCAACGTTTCCCTATCCAGCGATTCCAACAATAAAGAAATACGTGTAAAAAATCGACGTTCACCTAACAATTCCAATACGGTAACAGCTGTTTCTAATTGTTTAGGTACCCCTTTTTCGGCTAATTTTTGCACCAATAAGGGATTTCCGTGTCCCGCTGCCAACGCCTCTGTCAAATCACCGTGATAGCCTCTTTGCTTCATAGCCTGTCGTATACTGTCATCATCAACAGCTCCAAATCCTACTGCCATACAGCGGGACCGAATTGTCGGTAAGACAGAAGAAAGCTGTGTAGTAATAATAATAAAATACACATTCGGTGGTGGCTCTTCAATCGTCTTTAACATGGCATTAGCCATAATTGCATTCGCCGTCTGAAAATCCTCCACAATTACCACACGGTTACCATCACCGGCGCGTCCCATGTATTCCTGCAACAAACGATACCATTGCTCTACTTTTAGCACAGTCTTCGTCGGCCGGATCCAAAAGACAGTTCCACCGTCAACATAAATAGGCAAACCTTCTTCGGATGCCTTCTTTTCAGACTCACCATCTTGTCGCCTTGCTTCGTGCACCTGTTGCAAAAAGGTTTCACCTCGATCGGGACTGAGTGCCTGTCTGCCAATTAAAAGAGAAGCCAATCCGATAGCCGTATTTAATTTTCCTAAACCGGATTCGCCATAAAATAGCAGACTATGCGGTAGCATATTTCGTGTAACGAGCGTAGTCAAATGATTGATAATCGATTGCTGTCCCACTACCTGTGAAAAATATGACATCCGCATTCCTCCCTATATACAAGTACTGTTCCTACTGTGCGTAAGTATCTATATTATATACTAAAAAGAGGATATTTTAAAGAATTACGGATTGTATCGCCGCATACAATTCTTCATGAATCGAGGCAATACTACGCAATTGATTCTTCTGATCGCAACAAGCAATCCTATGCCAACCATATCGTGCTACCAACTCATCGTAAGCAGCATGAACCGCCTTGAGATATGCGTGATTATTTTCGTGAATATCACCGGTAGCACCACCCGTTTTAGCTACACGGTCTGCCATCAGCGCTTCGCTTACAGATAAAGGCATATCCAATAAACATACCGCGTCAGGCTGCGGCAATCCAAATTTATTAAACTCAAAGTCCTCCAACCAATCTAAGAAGGCTCTGCGCTCTGCAGGATTATCATATTTTACCATCTGATGAATCATGTTTGACGTAGTATACCTATCTGCCAAAATAATCGCGTCACCTTCATAAGCTTCTTGCCATTCTTGGCGAAAGGAAGCAAATCGATCTACCGCATAGAAAGAACTGGCCACATAGGGATTGACAGCATCAGGAGATGTACCAAAGTCACCGGCTAAGTACATCTTAACAGGCATAGCTGCCGGACTATCATAATTAGGAAAACTTATAGTCTTAACCGCATACCCTTCACTGCGTAAACGCTGTGCCAATACCTTTGTTTGCGTGGCCTTACCGCTGCCATCGCCACCTTCAATAATAATCAATCGTCCCATATATTACTCCTCATTGCACACCACTATCGTCTGTAAGCTTTCATCCTTGGCACCATTCGGTACATATCCCAGGGAACGACGTCGTTTTATATACGCTACTACATCCGGTGTAATCCGTTCTCCCATCCCCAAAAAGGGAATTCCCGGCGGATAATAGCTGATGGTTTCGCCACTAATACGACCTATCGCATCCGTCAATGCTACGGTTTCTCTCTTTGCCTGCCAGGCTTGGCGCGGTGTCAACACCACATCAGGTTTAGGCAATCGCACCTCCGAACCTGCGAGGGCCGTAATTGCCTCTCTCCCTAGCTCATGAGCAGGATCACTATGCTTACCTTGTACATCCTCTATATTCATTCTATGTAATTCGTCAAGTCGCTCCTTGCTAACAGCCGCCACCGCCTGTACTAAGGCATTAGCTGATGTTTCATCATCACCGATTGTCAACAATATGAGCACATGATAGCCCTGCACCAATTCAACTTCAATGCGATGCTTGCGCAATCGCTGTTCCGCCTCACGGCCTGATAACTGTAGCCCTTTAAAATCAATAAGAATTTTTGTGCAGTCAAGTCCGCCATCGCCGCCAAAGTCGTTAGCTTCCGGCACCGCTATACCTGTAATAGTACGCAACCGATGCCGCACGGAAACGGACAAGTGTTCCGTAGCCGCTACCAATTGCCTACCTTCCGTAGCTAATTGATGACGTGCCATATCCAAAGAAGCTATAAAAATATAATTCGGACTGGTACTTTGTAATAATTGATGCGCTTGTGTAATACGTCGGTAATCCACCAATTTACCTTGTGCGTGTAACATAGAGGTCTGCGTCAAGGATCCTGCTAGCTTATGCGTACTCTGTGCCACTACATCAGCACCGGCAGCGATTGCCTCTAGCGGCATGGTTTTACCAAAAGGTAAGTGCGGTCCATGTGCCTCATCGACAAGAACTATCACTCCTCGACGGTGAGCCTCCTCAACAATGTCCTCTATAGCTACACCGATACCATAATAATTAGGATGTACCAATAGCAACGCTTTAGCCTCAGGATGCGCATCCATCGTCCGACATACTTCATCAACAGAAGCTCCCAAAGGAACACCCCATCGTTCACTAAATCGTCCTTCCATATAAATAGGCCGCGCGCCGCTTAACACAAGACCGCCTATTACCGAGCGATGTGCCTCTCTAGGAACAATTATCGCATCCCCTTCGCCAACTGTCCCTAGAATCATAGCTTGAATAATTGCTGTGGTGCCGTTAATAGAAAACCAAGTATGCTCTGCGCCGTACAGCTGCGCTGCCAACTCCTGCGCTTCTTTTAATGGTCCCTCCGGCTCATGTAAATCATCCAGGGCATACATGACACCCAAATCATACGGTAAGGCCGGCCCCATCCAATGTTGCAACAAGCCTGGGGCAGACTTACCTATTTTGTGTCCCGGTGTATGGAACGGTACATAGTGTTGCGACACATATTCTTCCAGCATACGCACATAGGGCATATCATTTTGATTTCCCTTCGCCCGTACATCGTTTTCTCTATGGCAATCTACGTTTCCCTCATCCTGTGTCGACATGTCATCCACTGCACGTCCTTGCCTATTACTCTCTTCGCTCATGCAACCTCCTAGCGAAATGTTTCTACAAAATAATGTCGTAACTCATCACCGCGAGGACTTGTATCCCGAATAGCCTCCAATGCTGTACGCAATGATTTTTGTAAGTGATACCGATGAAAATCTGCCGGACGCACCCAGGCATAGTCCGTATGTTCATGTGATAGACGTACCTTCTTTGATGTTGTTTCTGCTACGAATATAACGCCTGTTAAAAAACTGGTTTTCGTTCGAGCAAACGACCACAAGCCGGCCACATCTAACACTTGGACAGACAGACCTGTTTCTTCGCGGACCTCGCGAATAGCCGCCGCTCGCAAGTCTTCACCAAACTCCAAACCACCACCGGGAAATTCCCACGGACGCAGCCCTTCTCTATCTTTCTTTTGCAATAGAAGTACTTCTCCATCACAAAATACCATGCATTTAACAGACATACTCATGTGTGTTGTCTTTTTCGTAGCTATAGGATTGTCTTGACGAGTATACCGTAATGTGCGATTTCCTTGCCGTACACTATTTGACTTTATTCCCAACGGTGCTCCGCCACTTTGTTTCCCATTACTGCGACCACGACCTGTCACACCGGATTTCTTTTTTTTATTTTTATATAATTTTTTGGTACTGTTTGCCTTAATTACAACGGCGTGTGCATTCTCTCCCGCCGCATAGGCTGTCGCGGAAGCACGTTTTTTTCGTTTATCTGCGTGCCTTTTTATCATAATTCCTCCTAGTATATTTCTTTAGTACTACGCGCTCATAGTTGTTATATCTTATCTATTATATACTATCCATATATAAGAAAAAAGAGACTATCCATCGATAGTCTCTTTTACTAGTCATTATTTACTGTAAGACGCTACGTATTCCGTACCCAGCGCTACATATTCTTCTAACTGCCGTGCTACCTCATGCAACTGTGAGTGCGTCAACGCATGTAAATGCTTTCCGCCGGCGGCATTATTAATAATATGCGAAATTTCGAAACCACTATATCCCAGCACTGATAAGCGGTTCGATAACGTTCTGATTCTGCTCATAATCGAACCTCCTTTATAAAACGTACTGCAACACGATCGGGTTATATCAAGTTGCGGACTACGGATGGGTTAGCTCCGTAGGTTATTCATTTTCAATAACATAATCTATTATATCTAAAAATATTAATATTGTCAAATTAACTCTATAATTTTTACTAATTTATATTGACAGATGTTATACCATCTATAAAATATATGGACACAATCTTTTTCGCACCCGACTAGCGGTAATTTATTATTTCGACTCCTAACGGAACTTCAACAATCTAAAGATACATAATAAAATGGCACTTCTTGCGAAGTGCCATGTATATATTTTCTGTAAACAATACCGTCTACGATATTATTTCTTCAACTTTGCACGTAATGCCATCACTACCGGAGTACCGATAGCGGTTGCTGCTAAACCTTCCAACGGTCCATGGAATAAAGCCACTCCGATTACAATGTTAAGAACATTACTTACCGGAATTCCTTGCGCTGCCGCATAAGGTTCCGCATAAATGAGATAAATCATCCCCATAACCAAAATAGTATGGATCATCGTTCCTAAGAAAAGCGAAATTGCCACTTTTATCGCTGCTTGTTTTATCGGCATATATTTATAGATTACATATGCTGCCGGTCCAATTAACATACGCGGGACTACCGCTACCAAAGGATTTAAAAATGCAAAGGACATAATGTTTGGTGCCATAATATTTTGTAGCATACTATACGCACCGAAAACAAAACCAATCACCATCCCTACCTTAGGACCTTCTACGAGAGCCCCTATCAAAGTCGGAATATGCAATATGGTAGCATTAATCGGCGGAATAGGGATAAATCCCAAACCGGTTACGCTGAGCACTACGGTCAGTGCCGAAAGTAAACCTACCACTGCAATTTGCCGAAGCGAAAATCGTTTTTTCGCGTACGGTGCCTTTACATCCATTGTCTGTTCTTTTGCCATGTGTAATTCCTCCGTTCTTATTCCCCACGGGATATAAGTCGAAATAAAAAAATAAAAAGATGATTTCGTACATGCCTTCTTCCGTTCTGTTCAAAAAAATACAGACATTAAGAGGTCACAAAATCATCTAGTATACTAATATAGCGACCTGCATTTGTCAAGCCGCTATCAATATATTCATTTATTTAGTTATCACTTATCATTATTATTTTTAGATGGCATAATGATATCTACATTGGCTATCTTTTCTTTCTGATTTTGTCTACGCTCCCAAATAGTTTCTATCCATCTGCCAAGCCACATAGAAATATATAGTACAACAACTTCAAAAAGGCCGGGCGTTACATATACTAAATAGCTACCACGGAATACCGGAAGCAAGAAATCAAGCACCATATATGACCACTCCGGCTTCCAGCCGTATAGCATATGGCCGTTAATAGCCAACCATACTGCAGCCGTAACCAAAATACGACATAACCTAACGGCCTTATTCTCTCCGTGCCGCGGATATAAATACAAAGCAATCGTAGCCATCGTCAAGATCACCAGTGCATACACAACAAGAGCCAGCATACCAAACACAGTGTTACTGATTTGCATGGCTACCAACGGGTCACTTACGTCCAGCACCAATAAATCACCAAGCAGCAGCATCGGCAAAGGTAAACTATACACCGCAATATCCAGTGTTTCATCAACCAACCCAAATTGGCGCGGTCGATTAAAAAACGCCGTTAACAATGAAGCTGTTCCTACCATTAGCACAATAGCCAGTAGCATCACCGCTGCCCACACAATCGTAATCTGCCACGGTGCTGTTAACGTGACCGATAAAGGTACCAAGCCATTACCGGCTAGGAAAAATACATTCCACCCCAACCAGCTATATACATACATTCCTGTGCGCCAAGGAAACTCCATACCTAAGCGTACATGCATATTACGATATACCAATACCGGCACAACCAGTGCCAATAGCACAAACACCAACACAGATGTACCTGTTAAATACCCCATACCGGCCAGCAGAGAAAAGGGAATACATCCCAACGCCGACAGTGCACTAAATCGCAACATACCTTGCACCATTACTGTTCACCTCTTACTAAACCGGAAACACCATACGCCAGCCACAGTCCCATCGCCACCTGACAATACATGATCAGTATAAAGACAACATCACGGCCGATAGTCGGTAATTCCCACAACCACGTTAAATCAAAGGCCATAAAAATTCCATATGTGCCTACTTGAATGAGAAACCACATTAAGATATACACCCAACGATTGGCGCGTTTTTCTGCCGGGCCAAAGCCACTACGCGATGAAGTAAGATAAAAAAAAGGAATACACACGGACAGTACCGCATAGCTAAACGCGGCTGCCATCGCACTCGATCCATTGTGTATGGTATACGCACCTATGGGCAATAAAATAATAAAAAAGCTCATGAATAGCGTCCGTCCTAATATGTCGGTAAGAACCTTCATGATAACCCCCTTGTCATACATACTTGTCATGCAAACTCAACTCTTCTCATTCTACTATATCTATGGCTCCCAGACAAGCATAACACATAGGAAAAGGCTGTTATCGTCAATGTTCTCAACGATAACAGCCTTAGTATCTACTTTAAGGCCCAGCGTACCTAAAGCCAATCCGGACATAAAGAAGTTTGCGTTTTGTACCTTGTTCTTGTTGAATTTCATCATTATGAAAACCACCTGTCATTACTTGGCACCAGTATAGATGCCCGCTTTACACAAATCCCATGTATATATGTAGCAAAAAGGGCCGAAGAAATAATCACTTACTTCTTCGGCCCCCTTTGTAACTAACCAATAGATATACGAACCCTTACGAACAACAACGTCCTACCATTTATTTTTTTGCTTCCATCATACTGCTACATCCACCGCAACCGGAGGAAGACTCTGCCTTACTTGCGCCGCAACCGCCACAACTACCACAGCCGCCTTTTCCCTGCCAACTACGATACGCTTTTCTCGCTACATACAGCACTGCCAAAAGCCCGATTAAGTAGACTATCATTGTTTCCATCATTATAAACCATCTTCTTTCTATTATCAATTAGATATTAACATGCACGTGTAAGGAAATATATAAATCCCTATATGTTAAATGACTTTATCACTCCGTAGATAATTATTGATTTTCAATTAGAAAGTTGAAAGCTTTCCTTGAATTTTACAATTAATGGAAGCCCATGAGCAAACCAATGCGATATACGGCAAAGGTACAAACCCAAGCCAACACATTAGAATACACAAAGAAGAAGGCTAACCATTTCCATCCGCCGGCTTCACGTTTAAACACAGCCATTGCTGCAAAGCAAGGCGGATAAATAAGCACAAACGTCATTAACCCAACTGCTACCAAAGGACTGAACGCCGGATCCTGCTGGAGATATACCTGAAGCGGTGCTTCATTATCTTCATCAGCAGCTACCGCATAAATCGTCCCCAGTGTACTTACCATAACTTCCTTAGCAGCTAAAGCAGTTACCAAAGATACACTCATCTTCCAATCAAAGCCAAGTGGTTTCATAATTGGTTCAATCGCTTTACCAATCATCGCTGCATAGGAGCCTTGAATCTTTTCAGACGCTTCCTGCTGATCCAAGAGACTAATCTGTTCATCACGTTCCTGATTATTCAAATAAATAGCCCAAGCTACATCGAATTTACCATTAGCGGTAGCGCGGATAGAGGACATGTATTCAGGCACTTCTACTGTTTTTTCATCAATGGCTTCCTCTGCCGTTGCTGTCTCTTCATCATCGCCTTCTTCTTCGGCAGCCGCTTCGGCTTCTTCCGTAGCTGCCGTCATTTCATCAACAATAGCCATAACAGCATCCTTGCCGTCAGATGTGTTGATACCGAACTGAGCTAACAGCGCATCATCCTTAGCATCAAACGTTTGGGTCACCTGTTCGCGAGCCGCATCAAAGTCTTGGGAATATTGAACATCCTGCGGATAAGTGGCCAAGAACCAAATCAATACGGATGCAGCCAAAATAAACGTACCGGCCTTTTTAATATATAACCAAGCCCGTTCCCACATATGCATCAATACATTTTTCAGTGTAGGCATATGATACGGTGGCATTTCCATAACAAACGGTTCGGATTCGCCGGGGAATAAAAACTTGCGGAAAATCTTAGACATGACAACTGCCAAAATAACACCTGCAATATATACTGCAAAAAGTGCTGTCCCTCGCTGCGCAACCGGGAAAAAGGCTCCGATAAATAAAGTATATACCGGCAAGCGAGCACTGCAGCTCATGAGCTGCGATACCAGAATCGTAATCATCCGATCTCGGCGATTATCCAAGATACGCGCACCCATAATGGCCGGAATACTGCACCCAAAACCAAGAAGCAACGGAATAAAGGATTTGCCGTGTAAACCGCACGCACGCATGACACGGTCCATAACAAACGCTGCGCGTGCCATATATCCGGTGTCCTCCAAGAAGGAGATGCCCAAGAATAACAAGACAATCAGCGGCACAAAGCTGAGAACGGCACCAACACCACCGATAATCCCGTCAACAACCAACGATTGTAATTGTCCGGCCGGAATAACGGTCTTCGCCCATTCTCCCAACGCTGCCACTCCGTCTTCAATCCAGCCCTGCGGATAGGCACCGATTTCATTAACTAAGTTAAACATGAGCCACATAACAAAAAGGAAAATCGGAAGTCCCAATACTCGATGTGTCAAAATTTTATCCAACTTATCCGACTGGGTATCCTGCATTTTTGCTTCCCCCTTAAGAGACGCCGTATACGTAGCTACTGCATAACGGTGACGGAATTCTTGGAATACAACTTCCAAATCCACCTTATCTTTCAGTGTATTGCGAAGCTCTTCAGCCTTAGCTAATACCCTCTCCGTATTTTCAAAAACCCGTACCTTTTTAGCTACGTCCGCATCATTTTCAAGTAGCTTAATTGCTACCCAACGAATCGGATAGGTAATGCTGCCGGCCTTTTCGATTTCTGCTACCAACTCTTGAATAGCCGGTTCCAGTACATCACCGTAATTAATGGTAATCCCCGGTTTCTTTTGTTCTCTTGCTACATCGATAACGGCATCAAGTAGATCCTTAGTCCCTACATTATTTCTACCTACCGTGCTGACAATTGTGGCACCGGTCATTTCGCTCAATTTTCTGATGTCGATATCAATGCCCATTTCCTTAGCTACGTCCGCCATATTAAGGGCCATAACCAAAGGACGTTCTAATTCTAAAAGCTGTGCCGCTAAATATAAATTTCGTTCGAGGTTGGATGCATCCAATACATTGATGATTACATCCGGTTCGTCGTTAATAATTGTATTACGAGCCACTAATTCATCCAGTGACCGTGCCGTTAAGCTGTATGTCCCCGGCAAGTCGATGAGCATCATCTCTTGTCCTTTATAAGTACATTCGCCTTCCTTTTTTTCAACAGTTACACCGGGATAGTTACCCACATGCTGTTTAGAACCTGTTATATTGTTAAAAATAGTAGTCTTGCCGCAGTTCGGGTTGCCGGCTAACGCAATCCGGATGCTGTTGGCCTTACTGTCTGCCATTACACTTCCTCCTAATCAGCCTCTACATCTATTGTTGCTGCCTCACTTACACGCAGTGCTAAATCAAAGTTTTTAACTTTAATCTCCACCGGATCCCCCAAAGGAGCAAACTTCATCACACGAACCTTCGTCCCCGGCACCAGTCCCATATCGATAAGACGATGCTTGATGTTGCCGGTACCACGAAGAGCAACGATGATCCCTTCATCATTTGGTTTCATCTGTGCCAATGTCTTCGTAGCCATAACTACACCTCCTATGCAAGACACTCACAACCAGCCTTGCCACTTAAATGATAAATAATTGCAACTCAATTATAACAACCTTCTCCCAATATTTCAATAACCATTATCAATATTTAATATTTTCGATACACTTCGAATATTTTAGATAATATCTAAAAATAGCTTAATTATCCTCTTTATACCTATCATCATCCACTCTGTCCATTATCATTTACATGATAATCCGCCTCTTTTTAAATTGAGAAATTTTATCAAAATTATTTATAGCCATGCATTTTAATGTCCATATTTTCTCATTTATATTTTCACTTTCTCTATTTATGTTGCCCACGTCACGCAAACAAGGTATTTATTTGCTCTTCCCTATAACTTTCCTGTATAATTTAAAAAAAGGATATTTTCAATTAATAGATGTCTCAGCCTCAGTATTTTCTCTACTAATTGATAAAGCGAGAATGTACATTGATTTGTATATATCACCTAAGGCACACGATGACACCTCATTTATAAGATTTTATTTATTATTTTATTATTTATTATGACCAAGGAAACTGCTATGAAAACATTTCAACCATTAGGGGTACTCCCTCAATTACAAGATGCACTATTAAAAAAAGGAATCAAAGAACCCACGCCGATTCAAGCGCAGGCTATCCCTCCTATTTTTAAGGGTCACGATGTCATTGCTAAAGCCCAAACAGGTACGGGCAAAACATTGGCGTTCTTACTGCCTATTATTCAACGTATCCATATTGATCTCCATCAAGAACAAGCACTTATTATCGCTCCTACCCGTGAGTTAGTTCGTCAATTAGCCGACGAAGCGAAATACATCGGAGATATTCTCGGCGTTGATGTGCTACCCTTAACAGGTGGTCGTACTATAGAAGGACAATTACAACAACTCGGACGACGCCCACAAGTCATCCTCGGTACACCGGGACGTCTGTTGGATCATGCTGAGCGCGGCTCTCTTCACCTTGACACAGTACGTCGCGTTGTTTTAGACGAAGCCGATCAAATGCTACATATGGGATTCTTGCCGGATGTAGAAACATTAATCGATCGTACCGATGCCAATCGACAGCTTCTTCTATTCTCCGCTACCATCCCCGACCGCATTCGCGCCTTAGCTAAAAGCTATATGAAAAAGCCTATGTCTGTTACGGTCAAAGGTGAGCATGTTACCTTAGATACCATTGATCAACGAGTGTATATGATGGATGCCAAGGATAAATTGCCGCGCCTCATCGAAATGATTCGGGAAGATAATCCGTATCTGGCCATCGTCTTCTGCAATACTCGTGAAAGTGCCATCCGACTTTCCTATGAATTAACCGCAGCCGGATTTACTATCGGAGAAATGCATGGCGATATGACACAAGGCCGACGTACACAGGTATTACGAGAATTTGCACGTGCTCGCACGCAGATTTTGGTAGCTACCGATATTGCAGCACGCGGTATTGACATTGAAGGTATCAGTCACATCTACAATTATGAAGTACCTCATGACGTAGACTACTATATCCATCGTATCGGCCGTACCGGTCGTGCCGGTACCACCGGCGTTGCAGTTACCTTTGCTTCACCGGACGAAGAAATTTGGCTCCGTCGCATCGAACGAGCCATCGAGGCTACCTTAACAAAATATACAAAGGATGGACAAATTAAAACCAAGGGCAGTAAGCAAGCACCCAAGAAAGTAACATCTTCGAAAAAAACAACCATCACCTCTACGTATCAGGCCACCAAAGCCAAGGCACATAAAGCTCGCGGTCACAAAGGAAGTAATACACGGCAACGACGCACCGGATCTTCCGGGGGACGCCGCGGTCGCCGATAATACCAATAACACAAAAAGCCTATTCACTATATCATCATCGTTACTCAATAACGATAGATGAACAATAGCGAATAGGCTTTTTACTTTCCTACGCATCCCAAATGTGAGGAATATGAAATTCTTTAAACAACTTAATAGCATACTGATCGGTCAATCCGGCCACATAATCAACAATGTCCGTAACACTGACAATGTGATTGTGCCCTACCTCATGACGCAATGCCTCGGGATGTTCCAAATAATACGTAAACAAATGCTTAACTACATAGGCCGCTTTCTCTCGCTCCGGAATCATGGAAGGGGCCAGATATACATTCGTAAACATAAAACGGCGAAAACTATTCATTACTTCCGTAATGACAGAAGACATTTTAATTGCTGCCTGATCCATAGAACTTTCTACCATGTCCTTTACCATACTGGTAATCATCTCCGATGGCGTTGTACCCAAATACTCCCGAACTTCTATAGGAAGGGCCCGACTGTCCAGCATGCCTGCCCGCTGTGCATCGTCAAAGTCATGGCATAAATACGCAATGCGGTCAGCGGTTCGTATAATTTGTCCCTCCAAGGTATATGGTATATGTGTACCGGTGTGTACCGGTGTGTCCCAGAATACCGTCACGTACCTCTTTCGTAAGATTAAGACCGCAGCCGTTTTTTTCGATGACTTCCACCATGCGCAGGCTTTGCTCGTTATGATTAAAATGTCCTACCATATCACGCAATGCAAATTCACCTACATGCCCGAATGGCGTATGTCCTACATCATGTCCCATAGCAATGGCTTCGACCAAATCCTCATTCAACCGCAACGCCCGCGCAACGGTCCGGCCAATCTGTCCCACTTCCAAGGTGTGTGTCATCCTCGTTCGATAATGATCGCCGGGAGCAATATATACCTGTGTTTTATGCTTCAAACGCCGAAAACACTTGCTATGAATAATACGGTCTCTATCGCGTTGAAAGGCGGTGCGTAGCGGATCCTTCGGTTCATATCGATCGCGTTCCGCCCGACTGCTTTTAGCTGCCAACGGCGACAGTATCGCCTCTTCTCGTTCTTCAATCTCTTCTCGTATGCGCATCTTCATATACAACAGCCTCCGTATCCCCCAGTAACTACGAGTTCAGACCTATAATAATTCACTTTTTATTACGAACAAGTAAAGGGTAAGCTACTCGTATTACGCCTCCTGCAAGCGATTGCGATCGATAATTTGCATAACGAAGGATGCTGTTTCTTCGATAGATTTGTTTGTTACATCCAGTACCGGGCAATGTACTCGACGCATAACGGCACGAGCATATTCCAGTTCTTCTTCAATGCGTGCGATTGTTGCATAGTTCGCTTCACCGTCTAAGCCCATCGTACGCAACCGTTCGCTACGAATATTATTTAATTTATACGGATCGATGACAAGACCCACTACCTTCTTTGGCGGAATTTTAAATAATTCTTCCGGCAACGGTACTTCCGGCACTAACGGTAAATTGGCTGCCTTTATCTTTTTATATGCCAAGAACATAGATAACGGTGTTTTACTTGTACGTGACACCCCAATAATAACGATATCAGCTTTTTCAAAGCCCTGTGGATTTTTACCGTCATCATATTTTACGGCAAACTCAATAGCTTCTACCTTTTTAAAGTATTCTTGGTCAAGCTTATGTACCATACCGGCTGTAAGCCGTGGTTTTGTGTCTGCCACTGTGCCTACCGCATCCAATACCGGCCCCATAATATCAACAGCCTGCACGCCCATAACCGTCGCTTGTTCATGTAAAAATTTGCGCAATGTCGGTGACACGATGGTATGACAAATAATATGTTTACCACCGGCCGCTTCCTTTAGTATATCCGTAATTTGCGATTCCTGATTAATATACGGAATACGTACAATATCTATATTTTCTTGATCGAATTGACTGGCCGTTGCCCTTGCCACCGACTCTGCCGTTTCCCCTAAAGAATCCGAAATAGCAAAAATAATTTTATTTGCCATAGTGCACCTCACTTATTTTAAGCCACATTCAAGAAATACTTTTACAATGGATGTCTTCGATACGCGACCGACCACTTTTAATTTACGCCGCCCGTCTACATCCTCTCGTTCGATAACGGGAACACAATCTATTTCATAGTCTATCATACGTTGCGCCGCATCTACCACACTATCCTCCGGTCCAACCCAAATAACCTTGCTGGCCGGTGTCATCACCATGGATATAGGCATCGTGTTGGGATCGTTTTGTCCAATAGCTGCACGCAATAAATCCTTACGCGATACCAGACCTACCAAATATCCGTCTTCACACACCAAGAGAGTACCAACGTCTTCCGTAAACATCATAACAATTGTATCATACAAACTCATCCCCGGTGTAACAGCCACTGCCTGTGCCATTACTTGTGATACCTTATATCGGTTGATTTCCTCTGCCGCCGGATCCGGTCGGTTCGTTCCCACATAATAATAACCTACTTTAGGGCGCGCATCTAACAATCCCGTCATAGTCAATACCGTTAAATCCGAACGCAAGGCCGAACGCGTTACATGTAAGCGCGCTGCAATTTCCTTACCGGTAATGGGCCCGTCCGCCTTTACCATAGCCGCAATTGTTTCTTGTCGCTTTGACAGCTTCACAGTCTCACCCCTTTTCCTTTACTATGAAAAAAGGAGGCTCCGTAGAGCCTCCTCTGTTATCTATTACCATTCCAATTCGTTATTGTCTACACGACCACGACCGGTTACCGCATCTAACAAAATGCGCTGTTCCAGCTGTGCTACCATTTTCTTAGTAGATACAACCGCATCAGGGTTTACGGAAATAGAATCGATACCGCTCTTTACGAGGAATTCGCAGAACTCAGGATATACACTAGGCGCCTGACCGCAAATAGATACCGTCTTACCATCCTTATGCGCTACTTCGATAAGATGACGAACCGCACGACGTACTGCCAAGTTGCGTTCATCGTAAATATGCTGTACTGTTTCATTATCACGGTCACAGCCCAAAATCAACATCGTCAAATCATTGGAGCCAATAGAGTATCCATCTACAAACTTATTGAATTGATCTGCCAAAATAATATTTGCCGGAATTTCTGCCATCAACCATACTTTGAAATCGGCACTGCGTGCTAATCCGTTTTCAGCCATAATACGCGTTACTTCTTCCGCTTCTTTTACTGTACGGCAGAAAGGAATCATAACCTGCAAATTCTTGAAGCCATATTCCTCACGAACCTTGCGAATGGCCTGCAATTCCAATAAGAAGGCCGGCGCATATTTCGGATCATAGTAACGAGAAGCACCGCGCCATCCGAGCAATGCACTGGATTCATGCGGTTCATATTTATCGCCACCCTTAAGATCGCGATACTCGCTGGATTTGAAGTCGCTAAGGCGAACGACTACCTGACGCGGAGCCAAGGCCTGACACACCTTGCGCATACCTTCAGCCAAGGTATCTACCGCAAAATCACTGCGACCGGTTTCAATCAAATGCAACGGATGTTCATGAATGAAAGTAGTCCAGATAAATTCTTCACGCATCAAGCCAATACCATCGCACGGAAGAACACCGTATTTTTCCGCTAAATCAGGATCGCCCAAATTCATATACACTTTCGTGCCCGTTACCGGCACATTTTCCACAACCTGCTGTGCTGCCGGCTGTTCTGCTTTCTTTTGTACTTCTTCCAACATGCCGTCGTAAACGATACCGTTAGTAGCATCTACCGTAATCAACTGACCATCGGAAATACGTTTGGTACCTTCTTCGCTGCGGCTCTTCGTACCAACGATACAAGGAATGCCCAATTCGCGACTTACAATAGAAGCATGACAAGTCATACCGCCGGCATCGGTAACGATAGCTTTAGCTTTCTTCATAGCCGGAACCCAGTCAGGCGCAGTCATGGTGGTTACCAAAATTTCGCCTTCCTTGAAACTATCAATATCTGCCGGATCAAGAATAACATGTGCCTTACCTGCAGCACGTCCCGGGCTGGCCGGCAAGCCTTTTACAACAATTTCACGTGTCGTTGTCGTCGGTGCCGCGGTTTCTTCAACTGCCGGTTTAGCATCCTTATTTTTACGGGACCAAACGGTTTCCGGACGAGCCTGTAAAATCCAAATCTTACCGTCTCGTTCATCAACGCCCCATTCCATATCCATATAGCAACCGTAATGCTTTTCGATAGCCTTAGCATAGGTAGCCAATTCCAATACCTGTTCATCGGTAATTACCTGAGATTTAGCTTTTTCCGGCGGTACGATTTCTTCTACGCAATCCCCTTCTGGACGACGTACCAAGGAAATGTTTTTATCATTAATCATACGATTGATAATCTTCATATCCTTCTTATTGACCGTGAAGTTATCCGGCGTAACCGTTCCCTGTACAACATATTCGCCAAGGCCCCAGGAACCTTCAATCAAAATATTTTCGTCATTGCCTGTAACAAGATCAACGGTGAACATAACACCGGCTGCTTTGGAGAATACCATCATTTGAATGGCCGCACTCAAAGCAACCGTCATATGATCAAAGCCCTGTTTTACACGATAGTAGGTAGCACGATCGGTGAATGTAGATGCATAGCATTCCTTTACCTTCTGAATGATAACATCTGCGCCGCGTACATTGAGGTAGGTGTCCTGCTGACCGGCAAAGCTGGCATCCGGTAAATCTTCGGCTGTCGCACTGGAACGAACCGCTACGAACGGATTATCTTCGCCGACTTTCTTGCCCAATTCTGCATAGCCATCACGAATAGCTTGTGCTAAATCTGCGGGCATCTCCTCTTTGCAAATCATATCGCGAATGTTCTGGCATACTTCGCGCAATAAAGCAGAGTTTTCTACGTCATCCAACTTATCCAACTCAGCTTTAATACGGCTTTCCAATCCGGTCTGTTCCATAAAATAACGATACCCGTGTGCCGTAGTTGCAAATCCGTAAGGAACCGGAACATTTGTAGACGAAGTCATTTCACCGAGAGATGAAGACTTACCGCCAACTAACGCAACGTCTTCACGACGTAATTCATCAAACCAAAGCACATACGCATTCTCGCGATTCATACTGGTAACCTCCTACACTAACGTGTAACCTAACAAGTAACTCATTTTGCTTATTATGAATTTGATTGCCTTATATCATTCCATGCGCAAAATAATATAATCGCCAAATAATATGCAATATAACGACATAATGTATATCCAACATACGATCTTACATGCACATATGCCATACTATACACACTATTTCAAATTCATATGACTTATTTCTCTTAAATAGTATAACACTTATCTGGAAATGTCAACACTATTTAGTGTACATCATTGAACTATGTGTCACATAACAAAGAAGAAGCTTTCAATTACATCCCTGCAATCGCTCTATATAACATACAGTATGTCCCATCTGCTCCACATAAAAAGCACCTATCGATATGTGTCTTCAATAGACGCAACCGTTAGGTGCTCTTATAGTATGTATATGGCTAAGCTACATCCTAGCTCTTTTATTACTTAAATGCTATTTTGATGAACTTTCGCTTGCCCACCTGTAATACCATCCCCTCGGTGAGCTCGATATTTTCTTCGCTGCATTTTTCACCGTCAATCTTAAAAGCCCCTGCCTTAATAGAGCGACGTGCTTCACTGTTGCTGGCCGTAAGCCCGGCATCCGTTAATAACTGCGGTACATACACAGCTTCCGACGAAGCTTCCATAGCATACTCCGGAATATCGGTCGGCAATGCATGCTTTTGGAAAATTTGAACGAAATGAGCCTGTGCACAATCGGCTGCTTCTTCGCCATGATACAAGCGCACAATCGTATGTGCCAACTTCATCTTCGTATCACGCGGATGTGCCGTGCCATCGGCTAACGCTTTTTCCAAAGCTTCCTGCTCTTCAATAGACATATCCGTTACCAACATGAAATAGCGCATCATCAATTCGTCAGGAATCGACATTGCTTTACCGTACATTTCTTCCGGTGCTTCACTGATACCAATATAGTTGCCTAAGGATTTACTCATTTTCTGCACACCGTCAAGGCCTTCCAAGATAGGCATGGTAATAACAACCTGCGGCTCCTGTCCGAATTCCTGTTGTAAATGACGCCCCATCAACACATTAAAGGTCTGATCGGTACCGCCAAATTCAATATCAGCATGGAGTGCTACCGAGTCATACCCCTGCATGAGAGGATACATAAATTCATGCACCCCGATGGCACGCCCTTCCGTATAGCGCTTGTGGAAATCATCGCGTTCCAACATACGTGCTACTGTGTATTTGGCTGCTAACTTTAATACATCTTCAAAGCTTAATTTGCTAAGCCATTCACTATTGTAACGAACGATGGTTTTCTTTTCATCCAATACTTTAAAAATTTGTTCCTTATAGGTAGCTGCATTGCGAAGAACTGCTTCTTCATCCAGCGGCGGACGCGTAGCACTCTTACCGGTAGGATCACCGATGCGAGCCGTGAAATCGCCGATAAGGATTACAATCTGATGTCCCAAATCCTGGAACGTTTTTAGCTTACGAAGTACTACCGTATGACCTAAATGAATATCCGGTGCTGTCGGATCAAGACCCAATTTTACCACCAAAGGCTTATTCTTAGTCATAGATTCTTCCAGCTTTTTCTTTAGCTCTTCTTCCGGAAGTATAGTATCTACACCATGTTTAATCAGGCGCAGTTGTTCTTCCACTGTTTTCATCCTCGTACATCCTCCTTAAAATTAACCTTTGCTCCCTATTATACACAAGATTTAGAAATTATGCACATATAAAAGCACCTCCCGTTAATCGAGAGATGCTTTTACATAAAATTATCTATTCTGATTTAGACTTTTTACCGGATGATTTACCATTTGACGATTTAGTTTCGCCACTGTCTTTGGAGCCACCATCATCACCATCTTCAACGGTAGCACCGTCATCCTTTTTAACACCGTCTTTATCTTTAGACTTATCTTTGTCTTCATCCTTTGCTTTAGGATCTTCCTTCGGTTTAGGCGCTTCATACCCCTGGTTAGCAATGGCCGCTGCTCCCGGCGGTGCCGTAAAGTCCGATGCCGGCGTATCCGCCAATGCAACGCGCATAAAGTCACTCCAAATATGTGCAGGGATAGTACCACCTGTCGTGCCGTTCAAGGTTTCTACACCAAAGTCGTCACCCATCCATACGGCCGCTACCAAATCCGGCGTATAGCCTACAAACCAGGCATCCTTGGATTCATCGGTTGTCCCCGTTTTACCTGCTGCCGGTCTACCGATAGCCGCACCGCCACCGGTACCGCCGGTAATAACCGATTCGAGCATATTAGTAATAATGTACGCATCTTTTTCACTGACAACGCGCTTTTCATCCATAGATGCTTCTTCCACGATTTGACCGTTGCGATCGATAATCTTCGTAATCGCTACCGGCTTTACTTTAACACCGCCGTTAGCCAACGTACCGTATGCCACAGCCATGTCAATCGGTCGTACCCCGTGAGTCAAACCACCTAATGCAGCTGCCAAGTTATTGTCTGTCGTATCGCCTTTACGCACCAATGTGCTGATACCCAAGCTTTCCGCCAAATCAAGAACCTTGCGCATGCCCACCTTATCGGCTAATTCTACAGCCGGTACGTTAACGGAATGTTGCAATGCATAACGCAATGTCATACTTCCGGAGAAAGTACGTTCATAGTTCTGCGGACTCCAACCATTATAAGTAACCGGTTTATCCTCAATAATATCCCCCGGTGTCATACCGTCCTGAATAGCAGCCAAGTAAACAAACGGCTTGAATGCCGATCCCGGCTGACGTTCTGCCATGACTGCACGGTTAAAGGAATCCGTACCGCGCCCGCCGACCATGGCAACAATGTGTCCGTTATGCGGATTAATGGCTACCAATGCGCCTTGCGGCTGATGTAACCCGTTCTTATCTGTGTAGAAGGTCGGTAAGTTATCCATGGCTTTAACAGCTGCTTCCTGAGCCTTCATATCCAGTGTGGTATAAATCTTCAAGCCATCCTTGTAAACGGCATTGTCACCGTACTTTTCGGCTACCTGCGAAATAACATAATTAATGAAATACGATGCTTTCGAATCGTCATGGGCCACATCTGCTTTATTCATTAATTTTAAATCGGCATCCTTCGCTTGATCGGCCGTTGCTTGATCGATATAACCGTATTTTACCATCTGTCCCAATACAATGGCTTGACGTGCTTTGCCGGCCTTCAAGTTGTTGAAGGGAGAGTAATAGTTTGGACTCTGTGGTAACCCGGCCAGTATAGCACACTGTGCCAGATTCAACTCGCCTACATCTTTACCAAAGTATACATGGGAGGCAGCCTGTACGCCATAGGCTCCCTGTCCGAAGTAAATCTGATTCATATACATTTCAAGAATTTCATTTTTAGTGTAGTGCTGTTCAATTTTAATCGCCAACATGGCTTCCATCAATTTACGCTTCAGCGTTCGATCCTGCGTCAAGAATGCATTACGCGCCAACTGTTGAGTGATGGTGCTGCCCCCTTCGGCCACTCCATCATGAGCAATATTTACCCAGATAGCACGCAGAATACCGATAGGATCGATGCCATGATGACTATAGAAGCGTGAATCTTCCGTAGCGATAAAAGCATTCTGAAGATTTTTAGGCACCTGGCTCAATTTAACGGGCAAGCGATTTTCCGTTGAATGCACCGTAGTGATTAAATCCCCGTGCACATCATAAATTTGTGACGATGCCGGTGGCTTTACATTCGCTACATCAGGCAAGCTGGACATGGTAGCAAATGTGAATCCGCAACCGGCGCCGGCAATAATTAAAAATAAAAGTATGGATACAATCCATAAAAATCGGCGAACCGGTGAAGTTTTCTTTTTCGTCGATTTAGGCGTACTCATTGTAGTTTGTCGTCTCTTTTGAGACGAACCCCTTAAGCTCATACGACACCTCTCTGTTAGTCAGTACATAGATTATAAAACTATGCCATATTGTGTCCATTATACCACAGCCGGTGTCATTATGGTATATGTCACTTATTTCAAATACACGATGGTAGCACCGGCACCGCCTTCGTCAAGACCTGCAATTTCATAATGCTTAACCTGCGGCAGATGCTTAAGATATTGCTGAATACCTGCGCGTAATGCGCCCGTGCCCTTGCCATGTACAATGCGCACCGGCGAAATGCCGGCCAAGATCGCCTGATCGATAAAACGTCCTACCGTCACCGTAGCTTCATCTACCGTTTGGCCGATGACATTCAATTCCGTCGTAGCCTGCTGCTGTCGCAATACTGCCGTTCCCGACCGTTTGCGCGCCTTCGGTTGCGGTGCCTCATTCTTACGCCGTAAATTACCGGCCTCCTGCCGTGAAGCTTCACGAAGATCTGCCAATTTGACCGTTGCCGTTAACCCGTTAACATCCACCTGTACGCGTTTCCCCTGCACTGCCAACACGGTACCTAACTGACCGAGAGAATCTACAAAGACAGGCATTCCCTCTACAACCTCTTTAGCTTCTATACGACGTCGTTCATCCGTAGGTGCCTCGGGAATCTGTACACCGGCAATTGATTTTCTTGCCTGCGTAATAGCATCCTGCCGTTTTTGCTTATCCCCTTCAGAGAACTGTGATTTCAATTCTTTTATAATCTGTTCCCCTTCGATACGAATAGATCGCTTCAAATTTTGCGCCTCTTCCTGGGCCTTTGTCAGAATAGCTTTGCGCCGTTCATTCATCTGCTTCTTTTCGCGTTCTACCGATGCCTTAATGCGTCGTGTATCTTCCAATTCTTTTTTCAGTGCTCGTTCTCGTTCTCGCGTCCGTCGCAGTTGTTCATTCAAATCACTGAGAACGGCTTCCATATCACGGTTGGCCGAACCGTCCTTGTTCGCCTTCGCCATATCAATCACTTCACGTGGCAACCCTAACCGTGCAGCAATACTCAGTGCGTGACTGCTACCGGCAACACCGATATGCAGGCGATAGGTAGGGCGCAGGGTTCTCTCATCAAATTCCACGTGACCGTTTTCAATATCATCCGTATCATAGGCATACCGTTTTAATTCATTATAGTGTGTACTTACCATAAGAAGAGCACCGCTTTTACGGAAATATTCCAATATAGCCATCGCTAAGGCACTGCCTTCTTCAGGATCGGTACCGGACCCCAATTCGTCAAGCAATACCAAGTCCTTACTGCCCACCGCTTTAAGAATAGATACTACCTGCGTCATATGGGCAGAGAATGTACTGAGGCTGGCCTCGATACTTTGTTCATCGCCGATATCAGCATAGATTGTGTTGAAGATAGGCAGTACCGAACCTGCTTCCGCCGGAATACAAAGCCCTGCCTGATTCATCAGACTCAACAACCCCAATGTTTTTAGTGCCACTGTTTTCCCGCCGGTGTTGGACCCGGTAATCAAAAGAATTCTGTACGAAGTCCCCAGAGTAATCGTCGTCGGTACGACAACATTGGCCGGAATCAAAGGATGACGGGCATGTATCAAATTAACTTCGCGTGCTCCGCTCAATACAGCCGGTACCGCTTTCATGGCCAATGCTAAATTTGCTTTACCATAAACAAACTCAATATGCGATACACGATCACATGCATCCATAAGCGTATTGCTATTCTGGCGTACCAACCCCGACAGCTCACGATAAATGCGTAGTACTTCCTGCTCTTCCTCCATAACGGCTTCCTGCAAATCATTGTTGAGATTAACCAGCCGCATCGGTTCGATATATAAGGTAGCCCCCGTAGCCGAACGATCGTGAATCAAACCTTCAAAGGCATATCGATATTCCTGCTTTACAGGAATTACATACCGATTATTACGCTGCGTTACGATAGCCTCCTGAAAATATTTTTGGTTATCCTTATCGTGAAGAATAGCCTGTAAATCATTTTTTATACGTTCCTTTGTCTTGACAATAGTCGAGCGAAGATGTTGTAGCTTCGGGCTGGCCGAATCCATCAATTCCCCCTTTTTGTCAAAAATGCGTTCAAACCGTCGTTCCAACTTTTCATGAGACGGAATATCTTGCGCCCACAGCGTTAACAAAGGATACTGCGCATACTTTTCTCGAAAGAACGTATACATTCGTCGATACGCACCGAGCGTCGTATATATATCCCACAATTCTTCGCGACTGAGAACGATTTCCTTACGGCTTTTGGCGCAGGCACTCCGAATATCACGCGTGCCTCCCAAAGGCTGTTCTATTTCGGTTTGCAATGATTGCATTGCCTCTACCGTTTCGTCGAGAGCTTCCTTTATCTTCACCGCATCACGCATCGGTTCCAGCTGCATTGCCAATTCTTTGGCAATAATCGACGAACAATGCTCTGCCAAGCGCTCCCGAATACTGCCGAAATCCAGCAGTGCTTCACTATGCATATATGTAATTCCTTCTTCCTTTAAAAGATTCCCTTAAAGTAATGACCGCGCGTAATTACATCCGCGCCAGCACTCTTCGGCGGAGCCTGTTTTTGTCCGGCTATGAGTGCCTTATATTCGGTAACAATATCCGTTACCCATTTCACATTGCGTTGTCGCGCATCAATACGAAAATCTGCCACACCCTTGTGCAACAGTTCCGGCACATAGGCACGCATATCCAATTCGCGACTGTTCATAATGTGCATCCGGCAATACGGATCGGTTCGCAACGGAAATTCTACACCCTTGCGATCTCTTAGACGATACCGTCCTGTTAGGCACGGAGCCGGACAATTTGTTTTACAGCCAATACCGGCAAAGGCATTAATAACACAATACTCGGAAATCATCAGCTCCGTATAGCCTTGCACAATACAGCTAATCGGAATCCGTGAACGCTTTGCCATCACACCGACTTGCTGTAAAGTAGCCTCCTGCGAAGCCACAACGCCGGATAATCCCAGTTCTTCCAACATAGCCACCGCTTTTGAATTAAATACTTGAAGACTACTATCACCTTCTACCGCACCTGTATAGCCCAATGCTTGTAACCATTCCAACGCACCTAAAAAGTGAACACTGATCGCATCCGGCTTAGCCGCCACGATATGGCGCAATGTTTCATAATACGCTGTTCGTTCGGATTCTCGTACTACACGCGGTGTTGTCACCACGACAGGCACACGGGCATTACGACATAACGACACTACCGCTTCATACACATTGGTATCATACGGGCGACGTTGCAAGCGGTCGCCACCAAATACAATGCGATCAGCTCCGCCCAACAGCGCCGCTTCCACTTGCTCCAGCTCGTCTGTTTGCACCGTTACCGTAGGTGTTTCGCTAGTCGTATTGGCATGCGTGGCAAATGAATAGTCATTATCCTGCGGATACGCTTGTCCATCCATTTGTTTACGCTGCCGTCGTTCTAATATCAGCCGTTCTAACTCCGCTACCGCCTTGCGACGCAATTCGTTTAATACGCTACTGGGCCACATATACGGTGCATCGGGCATGGTGACTTCTGCCAATACAAATAAGGTATTTCCCAAACGCCCTAACTGCTCCCGTACTTTTTCCGGAGAAGTAGGTGCTTTTTTAGCAATGGCAACCGTATACGAGTCTACACTGACCGTTACTGCCTCGCCGCTTTCCATCATCAATGTCAACGTCGGATACGCATCTTCCGCACCGTCCAGATATGCATAGACACGGTGTTTTCGCGTAAACTCTTGCAATCCCCGTCGCTTTGCTTCGCTATTTGCCTTAGCGGCTAAATAAACCCTGCCACTTTGCACCACTTCCGGACGAACATCATTATAAATATATAAACTGTCATGCGTTGCTTTCTGTTTTTTCGGCTGTCCCTTATGGATTGCCTTTGCCTGTTTAACATCTACCTGCTCTTCCGGTAACGGCCACTGCTCGTCTACCGTTACATAAGCAATACGCCCGGCTGGATGAATCACCTTTAGTAAATCGCCACACTGTACGGGTTCTGTCAATTGTAATTGCATAGCACCGTGACGCACCGTAGCATGACCGATTTCCTTTCCTTGATTATTCGGTGCCACCGCTGTAATCATGGCACGCCCCGTGGTATTTTGTAAATACGCCGTCGAAAACCCTCGATTAAAACCCTCTGCCAAACGCGCTGTATCCTCTGCTGTCACTTCACCGGCTTCATCAATAATATGACGATAGGTACCTATGATTTGTCTTACATAGGATTCCTTTTTCATGCGCCCTTCTACCTTAAACGATGCGACGCCGGCCTCAATCAATTCTTTCATGTATTCGCTGTAATTGAGATCCTTGGGACTCATGATATAGCCTTCGTTCGCTGCGTTTACAACTTCACCTGCATCATTTAAAAGTTCGTACGGCAATCGACACGGTTGCGCACAAGAGCCTCGGTTACCACTGCGTCCACCGATGAAACTACTCATTAAGCATTGTCCCGAATAGCATACGCAAAGAGCCCCATGTATAAACACTTCAATTTCAGCCTTAGCGGCTCGACAGATATCGGTAATTTCTTCTAAGCTAAGCTCCCTGGCCAGTACAACACGGGTAAAGCCCAACCGTTCTAAAAATTGTACGGTTCCCAAATTGGATGCCGTCATTTGCGTACTTCCGTGCAAATGCAACCGCGGTGCCACCCGTCGTGCCAAGCGAGCCACCGCTAAATCCTGCACGATAATCGCATCAACGCCAATTGCTTCCAGCTCTTGCAAATACGCAATGAGCTCATTAATTTCAGCGTCGCCGATAAGAATATTAACCGTCACATACACATCTACATCCAAGATGTGAGCCAGGCGTACCGCTTCCTGCAATTCTTCGCTTGAAAAATTAGCGGCATGCGATCGTGCATTAAATACCTTGCCGCCCATATATATTGCATCGGCGCCCGATTCCAAGGCAGCTAAAAAATTTTCCCATGTACCGGCCGGTGCCAAAAGCTCCATAATTGCCAACTCCCATCCATAATTATATGTAAAAAGGGCTCAAGTCACACTTGAACCCTGTTCTTCACACCTACAATTTTTAGCCACGACCGTCAAGTACGAGCTTGTCATGAATAGCGTGTACCGCTTCTTTTACGCGATCCTCCGCTATCAAGCAAGAAATACTGATTTCAGAGGTGCTGATAATTTCAATATTAATGCCTTCCGCACTAAGGATACCAAACATCTTAGCTGCCACACCCGGCTGTCCAAGCATGCCCGCACCAACGATAGATACTTTGGCCATGTGTTCGTTAATCACAAAATCATCCATGCGAATGGTCTTTTTCAAATTTTCCAAAATATCTTTTGCCAATACTACATCATCACGGGTAATTGTAAATACAATATCCGTCAATGCATCATTGATAGTGCGTACGCTTTGTACAATCATATCCACGTCAACATTGCCATCAGCCAATGTCTGGAAAATCGTATGCGCCACGCCCGGCTTATTTTCAACACCGGCCAAAGATACCTTTGCTACATTGGTATCATCGGCTACGCCGGTAATTACATGTTCATTTGCACTCATAGTATATGCCTCCCGAATAATAGTCCCTTCATTGTCGCTAAAGGTAGAACGTACATGAATCGGTACGCCGTAACGACTACCCATTTCTACTGCCCGCGGCTGCATGACACCGGCACCGAGACGCGCCATTTCAAGCATTTCACCATAGGTAATTTCGGCCAGCTTAACCGCATTGGGAGAAATACGAGGATCCGTAGAATAAACGCCTTCTACGTCCGTAAAAATTTCACACACGTCAGCCTTCATAGCACCTGCCAAGGCTACTGCCGTCGTATCGGAACCTCCGCGTCCCAAGGTAGTAATATCACCATCGTCGGTAATTCCCTGGAAACCGGCTACAATTACGATGTTGCCGCCCTTAAGTGCCTCAAACACACGCGACGGATCGATGTCCGTAATACGACCTTTTCCGTAAGCATTACTACTCTTAATGCCCGCCTGTTCGCCTGTCATTGAAACAGCCGGGTGCCCTTTTTCCATAAATGCCATTGCCATAAGTGCAATCGACATCTGTTCCCCCGTAGATAAAAGGCGATCCATTTCACGGCCATACGGATGCGAAGTCACCTGTTTTGCCAGGCTCACTAATTCATCTGTTGTATCGCCCATAGCCGACACAACCAATACAATATTGTCATCTTCTTTTTTGCCCGCTAGTACGCGGTTTACAATATTGAACATCTTTTCCGGTGTAGCTACCGAGCTACCACCGAATTTCTTAACAATTAAGGCCACTTCTATCCCTCTTTGTTCTACACCAAAAATATAAAATACATATAGATTAACTTTACCAAAAAGAGGCCTGTTTGTAAAGTATTACGCCCACTCACCCCTTCTTTACCACAGCCCCTACAGGGCAAATTTCATAGCAGTCGCCACAGCCGATGCATCCATCGCCAATATGAAAGGATACATCCCGTTCCTCGATAATTTGCTCCGGACAATCCATGGCACAGGCTCCGCACTTAACACACCGGTCGCTATCTATACTAAATTGTCGCATGTGTTTATTTCCCTTGCCTCGCCAAAACAGTATAAATGGCCTGTGCTACACCATCCTCCTCGTTGGAGGCCGTTATATATTTGGCCGCCTGCTTTGCCGTATCTTCGCCGCTGGCCATAGCAAAGGAGGTACCGGCGTAGGTCAACATAGATAAATCATTATTGCTGTCGCCAATGGTCATAACTTGTTCTGCCGTAATCCCCATTGAATCTGCCAATGCTTTGACGGCCCGTCCTTTGCTGATTTGCGGAAGCACAAATTCCAAATTGCCTTCACTGGACTCAATAACCGTAAACATACCGAGCTCTTCCACCAAACGCTTCGCTTGTTGTTTTTTACCTTCTGTACCGTAAAAAATTTGCACCTTCTCTATCGGCAGTTGTTTTTCTAATACATAGTCTACCATGTGTGGCACCATTTGCCGCGTTGCCATAATCAACGGAGCAATGGTATCACTAACATAATCGCTAAAATGAGACACGCAAGCCTCTTCGCCATAAATATGGGATCCCGAGTAAGCCTCTATATAAACGTCCAAATCTTTCAACGCCGTTAAAATAGCCTTTGTCTGTTCCCTGCTGAAAGACTCGCGAAACAACGTAGTTTCCTTTCCCTCATGATAATGAACAACCAATGCACCGTTACTACAAATAAAATCCTCCACCATAGGCAATGTAGTTAAAATCTCATCCATTTCGCCCCATGCTCGTCCCGAGGCAATAGCAAAACGAATACCGGCAGCTTGCGCCTTTGTTACGGCAGCCATCGTCCCCGGGGTTATCTTCTTTTTATTATTCACTAATGTTCCATCAACATCACTGACAATTAATCGTATTTCTTTCATAGTTTGTACTGCCATCTATAACTCCTACTCTACTCACATCTATATAAACACCGGTATACGCAACAATCGTTGGTATACCCACTGTTACACAACCACCAGTATGTAGATTGTATCAAACTTAGCTTTCTCCTTACAACCTCTATCCTATTTTATCGCAAAAGACTCCGAATTTATAAATCACATCTATATCTGCAATCATCGTACAATCACATACGCCTATGCCAATGATTATATTGTATTTCGCCAGGAAATATACTTAATTATTTTCACTATTTATAAATTCATCCTTTCATTTTATCATAAATACATTTACTTTTTATCTTCTCAATAGTAAGATAATATATGTTTTAATTTTCAATATTTTTATTGGGTATGTCAAATATTTTGTGTAAACTCTTAAAAATCTTTGTCATACTTTTCC